>Ga0105048_10000540_pt1 | contig 58646 bp, 50 predicted proteins | sample MAT05_FD_78382 | JGI IMG/M metagenome (GOLD analysis project Ga0105048, IMG submission 78382) | Freshwater microbial communities from Lake Fryxell liftoff mats and glacier meltwater in Antarctica - MAT-05 | ecosystem: Environmental > Aquatic > Freshwater > Ice > Liftoff microbial mat | place... | reverse complement strand
GGTGCTGCTCCACAAACTCTGGTGAACATGTCCACTGCAACCCGGCAGGTTCTCATTAAACTTAGCCATGAAGCTGGCGATGATCCCATGCTGCCTGGCAATCTGTTTTACACTGCTTTTAAACAACACAGCCCGGTCAGCAGCTTCCAGAATCTCTGAATAAGTAATGGCTGCTTCATACACACCCGGCCCTGTCTCGGTATGCAGTCCCTCCAACGGCACGTCAAACTTTTTAAGCTGGTGAAACAGGTCGTTGAAATAATCATTTTTTTCGGCTGCCCTTAGCAGTGAGTAACCAAACATACCGTTGGTAATTGGCTGGGTATTGCTGAATTTATTTTTATACAATTCATCTGCATTATCCACCAGGTTAAACCATTCAAACTCCTGCGAAAAGTAAGGAGTGTAACCGGCATCTTTTGCCTGGGCGGTAATTTTCTTTAATAAACTTCTTGGGCAAATGGCCAGGTCCTTTCCGTTGGCATCTTTGAAATCTGCCAAGAAAAAAGGCGTATCATTTTCCCAGGGGATCTCCCTGAAACTGCTGATGTCAATCGCTGCCGTAGCATCAGGGTACCCGGTATGCCAGCCGGTGTATTGTACATTGTCGTAAGCCACATCGCCTGCATCCCAGCCAAACACTACATTGCAAAAACCAAAACCTTTTTCCACCACCGAAACAAATTTTTCAAAACTGATTAGCTTACCCCGAAGTACGCCATCCATATCGGTAACGGCCACTTTTACTTTTTCAACATTTTGTTCGGTTAACTGCTTCAGCAAATTATCCGGGGAAACTTGTTTCGTTTGCATCCGTTTTTTGTTTTACAAAGAAATGAAACCAAATATAAGCAAGTACCAGTATTCCTAAAAAGAGCAGCGCTAATTTAATATTGAGGGTTGTCATGGCAATCAAAGCAATAACCGCAATGGCCAACGCAATGATGGGAAAGTACGGATACATGGGTGTTCGAAAAGGACGAAGCAAGGCCGGTTCTTTTTTTCGAAGTAACAGTACACTCAGCATGGCAAATATATACAGGGTGATGGCGCCAAAACAGGCGATGGTAATGATATCACCCGTCTTACCTGTAAATAGGGCGATGATCCCAATAAGCATATTCACCAGTAAAGCATTTACCGGTGTTTTAAATTTTGGGTGCACTTTTCCTATTACTGCTGGAATGCACCCTGCTTTGCCAAACTCGTAGGTGGCACGGCTTGCAGCCAGTGTTAATCCATGAAAAGAGGCCACCAGGCCCATGAGGCCGATAGTGATCAATAAATGATAAAGCCATCCGCTGCTGCCGGTGATCTGTGCCAATGCAAGTGGCAACGGAGAATCAGATGCAGTTGCTCCCGGGGTTGGATATACCACTTTTTCCCAGCCGCCCACTCCAACAGATGAAATAAAAACCAATGCACACAACACGATTAATGTGAGCAACGCCGAGCCAAAACCAAGCAGCACATTTCGCTGTGGCTTTACTGTTTCCTCTGCTACGTTGGCCACACCTTCCAGCCCAAGAAAGAACCAAATGGCAAATGGAGTGGCGGCCCACACACCTTTCCACCCAAATGGAAAAGCATTTTGAGTAAGGTTATCCAATTTAAAATGCGGCAGCGTGATACCGCAAAACAGCAATAATTCAAACACGGCAAAAGCGGTGATCACCAGTTCAAACAAAGCGGCCGCTCTTACACCATACATATTCAATGCGGTAAATAAAAAGTAGGTAACAATGGCGATAACAGTAACGGAAAACTGCGGAAAGAAAATATGAAAGTAAGCGCCAATCGCAGCAGCGATGGCGGGTGGGGCAAAAACAAATTCTATGATTTGCGCCATGCCGGCAATAAAACCAATCTTCCTGCCCATGGCCCGGGTAGCATAGTCGAATACGCCGCCGGCCCGGGGTATGGCGCAAGCCAGCTCCGTATAAGAAAAAGTAAAAGTGATATACAGGATAATAATGAAAAAAGTGGCGATGGCCAGTCCTAGTGTACCACCGGCCGGCAAACCCAGGTTCCATCCAAAGTACATGCCGCTGATAACGTAACCCACACCGAGCCCCCAAAGCATCAGCGGGCCAAGCGTTCTTTTAAGAGAAGAGGTGTCGCTATTTTTTTCAGTCATTGGTTTCAGCTCCATTAAATTATATTTGCATCCTTTAAAGATAACAATCAAATGAATTGATCTGGATTGATTGCAGCATTTAAAAATATTTATTTGTCTTGGTCAGCAGTTGGCTTCCGGGTGTTACAGATAAAGATCACAATTGGTATGCGGCATCGCATGCAGCATAAATAATTTTTTGGTTCTATCTAAAAATGAATGTAGTATAAAATGACAAAGCGGCTATTGATTTCCTGGGTGCTGTTAGTAATGGTGGTAATGGGTGCAGCAGCGCAACAGAAGCCTGTTTACACTCAATACATCTTAAATAATTATATTATTAACCCGGCCATCACGGGTATAGAGAATTATACAGATGTAAAACTAAGTTACCGCAACCAATGGACTGGTATCAATGGTGCGCCGGTAACAACCTATCTATCCATCCAGGGGCCAATCGGTAAAAAAGATCTGCGAACCAATGCCACTTCATTTGAAATACCAGGTGAAAATCCCCGGGGGCGTTCGTATATGGAGGATTATACTGCCGCTGAACCACATCATGGATTGGGTGGTATTGTGATGAGTGATAAAACAGGTTACCTTAACAGGTGGTCCGGTTATATTACCTATGCTTATCACAAAGGTTTAAATCCAAAGACAACTTTGTCTGCAGGTTTTTTGGCAGGCATTACTTCTGTGAGCCTGGATGCATCTAAAATTGAATGGGGTTCTTTAAACCAGGATGATCCCGCGATTGGGTATAACAGTGGTGAAATATCCAAAATAAAACCAGAGATCGGTGCCGGGCTTTGGTTATATGGCGCTGATTATTTTGTTGGTTTGTCTGTATTAAACATTGTGCCCGGCAAAGCCCGGTTTGTACAGGACAGCAGCCGGTACGGCAGTAATTTTGTACCCCATTATTTTATCACTGCCGGAAAAAAAATCTTTTTGAGTGATGATATCAGTTTGCTGCCATCAGTGATGCTGCAATACATTAAACCCTTTCCGATGCAGGTGTACACCAATGCCAAGTTGCAGTACCAGGATAAATTATGGATCGGCAGCAGTTACCGGTTTGGCGACCAGTTGGGTGGCTTTGCTGCCATGGCCGGTATCAATGTGTCCAATACTTTTAATGTGGGGTACTCTTATGATATTTCCACCTCAGCATTGCGCAATTATTCAAGGAATACACATGAAATTATTGTTGGTTTCCTGCTGGGTAATAAATACGGTGATACCTGCCCAAGAAATGTGTGGTAAAAAGCTCGGGGCTTTGTACAACCGTGTTTCCAGCGGCTTTGTACCCGGCTATTCACTCCAAATCCGGCACATATCCTTGCCCAATCCTCACCGTGTTTTCCGTTTCTATCCGGCAGCCGGTCAACAGTTGAAACCATATTCATCTTTCCCAACTTCATCAAACCTCCTCACCGCCATTCTGTGAATTCCTTTTGGAGTCTGAATAATAATTTACTTTTACATTTTTAATGAACGATCGCAAGAACTCACCCATACCAATATCCATTGAGCAACATCCGCCATACTGTTTTAGGCATCCTTTTTTTGGTGCAGGTTACGACAGGCTATGCACAAACCAGTAAAATAAAATGTTACTTCAATCACCCGGTCAATCATGCTATCTCTACCGGTTTTAATGCAGTTTACCTTAACAGTACTTTTCCTGATACGATTGCCGCTTATATCAACAGGGCCAAATACAGCATTGATGTAGCCATGTATAATTATACTGCATTTAGCGGCAGCAATACTGCCAAAATAGCCGTGGCTGCAAATGCGGCAGCAACAAGGGGTGTCATTATCCGATGGATATATAACGGCACCAGCGCCACCAGCAACAGCGGGCTTTCCCTGCTCAGCCCTTTGATAAAAACATTTCCCAGTGCCAATTACATCGATTACATCATGCACAATAAATTTATGGTGATTGATGTCAATTCACCTGATTCAACAGATGTTGTGGCGCAAACGGGTGCATACAACTGGAGCGACCAACAAACTACGGTCGATTACAACAACCTTGTTTTTATTCAAAACAAACAGGTAGCCCTGGCGTTTTACCACGAGTTCAATAAAATGTGGGGCGGTACCGGCGCCAACCCCAATGCCGCCTCAGCGGTTTTCAGCAGCTTTAAAACGCCCGGCAGCCAAACACAGTTTAGGGTGGATGACCAATTAGTAGAAGTCTTTTTCAGTCCAAAAGACAGTGTGCGGCAACGTTTACAAACCACGATCAATACGGCAGACCATGATCTTTTTTTTGCTGTATATACATTCACCAGCGCCGATGTTGCCAACAGCATTAAAGCTAAATACAATAATGGTGTTTTTGTAAGGGGGATCATAGATGATTTCAGTGTGCCTTTCAATGCCTATGCTATTCTAAATCCCTTGCTGGGCAATAATATGATTACCTACGATAGCTCCGGGACCTATCACAATAAAATACTGCTGGTGGATGGGCTGAGCCCTTCATCTGACCCTGTAGTAGTAACAGGTTCTTATAACTGGACAACACAGGCACAGGAAAGCAACGACGAAAATGTGGTGGTGATACATGATGCTGCTATTGCCAATCAATATTATCAATCCCTGTGTGCTGATTTTACTGCGCTGGGCGGCCTCCCCTGTTTATCGGCACCATGCCCAAATGCCAATACTATTTTTGTTTCCAATACCAGGGGCAGTTCGTACCAGTGGCAATTAAATACGGGTTCAGGCTTTGGCAATATTTCCGACAATAGTAATTACAATGGCGTTAGTACAGAAAATCTTTCCTTTACCAATGCGCCATCATCGTGGTATGGATATCAATACCGCTGCCTGGTAAACGGCAACAGGTACAGCGATACCAGTACATTAAAATTTACTGCTTATTGGAACGGAAGTGCAGGCACTGCATGGGAAAATACAGCTAACTGGAACTGTGGAAACCTGCCGGATGCCAACACCGATGTGATCATCAACAGCGGCGTAAAATTCTACCCGGTGATTAACACATCCACCATGTGCAGAAGTGTACGGTTGAATAAAGATGCATTTGCTGCAATAATAAGCGGCATACTTTTACTACTTACAGGTAAATAGCAACCGCTATTTTATCAATTCTGTAATTACCTGCCCTACGCAGCCACTGGGCATTTGTATCTGCAGCATAGCCGCTATTGTTGCGGCAATATCCGTCATATAGGTTTCCCTGTTTAGTTTGCCCTGTTTTACATTCCAGCCAAAAAACACCAGCGGGATATGGGCGTCATAAGGGTTCCAAAGGCCGTGGGTGGTGCCTTTAGTGCCGCCATCAAAGTAGCCAGGCTTCAATATAAATTGTATGTCGCCGCTACGGGAAGGGGTATACCCGTTGATTATCCTGTCTTTCAGCGGCTGTGGCAAAGAAGCAGCGGATGCTGTTGTAAGGTCAACTGCCGTTACAATCACCTCATTTTTTTTCAATTCATTTATGATAAGCTCTTTCACCGCAGCTTCCTTCTCTTTTGCAGCGCTGCTTAAATACACCTGGTAGTTCATCAACTGCTCCACTGCATTGCTGATGCCCAATTTTTCCTGAACCGTTGCATTCAGTTGTTTTTGTATGCCGGCATCATCCATCACCCCACCGGGTAATTTATGTTCTTTTAAAAATCCAGGCACATGGGCTGCACCATGGTCGGAGGAGAGAAACAGCAGGTAATTTCCTTTGCCAATTTTTCCGTCCAAATAAGTGAGGAAATCAGCAATGTCTTTATCAAGCCGCAGGTAGGTGTCTTCTGCCTCAATTGAATTGGGACCAAATGTATGGCCGATGTAATCGGTGGATGAAATGCTGACGGCTAAAAAATCAGCGACGGTATTTTTACCCAGTTGTTCGTGCTCAATCGCTGCTTTGGCAAAATCAAAAGTGTAGGTATTGGCATAGGGGGTAGTTTTAAACGCAGCATATTTTTCTTTACCAATCAAAGAAAGCTTATGTGGAAACACAGATCCTTTTTCGCCTGAAATACTACCTTCATAAGGCTTGTCATCAGCCGTACTCTGGCTATACTTTTCTATGGGCAACAGCGTGTTCCAGTCTTTGCTCATGTAAGCGCTCACAAGATCCTGATCATTGAATTTGTTTACCCACGCCGGCAGAACATTCATGTAATGATTGCTGGTGATCCACTTCCCCAATGCATCGTCGTACCAGTAAGCAGCGTTGGCGCTGTGACCGGCAGGCAGTATGGCTCCCCGGTCTTTTAATGCAATACCAATCACTTTACTTTTGAAATTATTACTCAGCCGAAGTTCATCCGTAACGGTAGTAGCCCATAGATTTGCCGGGCTCATGTTACCTGCCCCTGAACTGCTGCCTACTGTTTTGGAGGTATCATCACCGGTGCAATAGACTGTTTTTTTTGAGTTCCTGTCGTACCAGTTATTGCCGGCAATACCATTGATTGCAGGTACACTGCCGGTGTACACGCAGGCATGGCCGGGCGCTGTGTAGGTGGGTAAAAAAGGTATCATCGTGTTTTCACAACTAAAACCCTCCGCTAATAAACGATGAAATCCATTGGCTCCATATTGCCCGCTGTAGCGGTATAAATAATCCCAGCGCATCTGGTCTACTACGAGGCCGATCACTAATTTGGGGCGTGTTGCGTTGATGGGTTTAGGGGATAGGGGATTAAGATTGTTAGCTGGCTGTGCAAAAACTGCTAACTGGACCATTAAAAATACGCTGAGATAAAGTCTACGCAACATAAAATAATTTTTACAAAGATAACTTGCAGCGATAGCATTCATGCTGATTTTTATGTGATTTGAATGTTAGTTCTTTTTAAAAGCAATGGCTTATTTTTGCGGCAATTGTTCAAAGAGGCATGGGGGGATTAACTGGATTAAAGTTGCAACAAGTTATGCTGTACAAGTGAGTGACACAACGATGCTGCCAACTGCACAATAGCCGGTAACACAATATTAAATTTTAAATCAAAAATCATAACTACGTATGGATGTTTTTGAAAAATTAGTGAAAGACGGCGGCCCGATCGGGCAGCATATGGACAGGGCACATGGTTATTTTGCTTTTCCAAAATTAGAAGGGGAACTGGGACCAAGGATGCAGTTCCGTGGAAAGGAGATGATCGTGTGGAGCCTGAATAATTATTTGGGTTTGGTAAACCACCCGGAAGTAAGAAAAGTGGATACAGCAGCCGCAGCCAGGTATGGCATGGGCAACCCGATGGGGGCCAGGATGATGAGTGGAAACACTGCAAAACATGAAGAACTGGAAAAAGTGATCAGCAAATTCGTAAGCCGCGAAGATACCATGCTGCTGAACTTTGGCTACCAGGGCATTATGAGCTGTATTGATGCGCTGGTTAACCGCAGGGATGTGATTGTGTATGATGCCGAAGCACATGCCTGCATTGTGGACGGTATCCGGCTGCACATGGGCTATACCTATGCATTTAAACATAATAATATTGAGGATTTTGAAAAGCAGTTGCAGCGTGCCGAAAAGATGATTGGGAAAACCGGCGGCGGCATTTTAGTGATCACCGAAGGAGTGTTTGGCATGGATGGTGAGCAGGGCATATTAAAAGAGATCGTTGCACTAAAAAAGCAATACCAGTTTCGCATACTCATCGACGATGCTCATGGCTTTGGTTACATGGGACCTACCGGTGCCGGTGCAGATGAAGCACAAGGTTGCCAGGCAGGTATTGATTTATACTTCAGCACTTTTGTAAAAAGTATGGGCAGCATCGGTGCTTTTATCAGCGGCCCCAGAGCGGTGTTAAAATATTTGCGCTACAATACCCGTAGCCAGATATTTGCCAAAAGCCTGCCACTGATGATTGTGGATGGCATGTTGACAAGAATGGAGATGGTGATTACCATGCCGGAACTGAGAGAAAAATTATGGCAAAATGTTGAACGCCTTCAAACGGGATTGAGAGAAAGGGGCTTTGATATCGGCAATACCAACAGCCCGGTAACACCCATATACATGAAAGGCGATGTGCCGGAAGCCACTCAAATGGTGATGGACCTGAGAGAGAATTATCACATTTTTTGTTCCATAGTGGTGTACCCTGTAATTCCTAAGGGTGATATTATTTACCGCATTATCCCAACTGCTGCACATACGGACGAGGATATTGATCTTACATTAAAAGCGTTTGAAGCCACTAAGAAAAAATTAGATGCCGGGTTATATAAGGCGGCTGAAATTCCTGATATGGCCGAGATAGCGATCTAAGTCTATAAATTATTTTACCAACTACAACAAAGCCGGTTCAATGAACCGGCTTTGTTGTTTACATATTTTTTTTGACAGGCTATTTCTTCAATGGCTTATAATACTTTAGTGCTTCGGGCATATAAGATTGCAGTCTCGCTATCCTTTTGCTGTCGGCCGGGTGAGTTGCTAAAAACTCAGGCGGTTTTTGACCTCCGCCTGCCTGGGCCATACGTTGCCAGAACGGGATGGCTTCCTGGGGATTGTAACCGGCCATTGCAGCAAACATTAAACCATACCGGTCCGCTTCATACTCCTGGCTGCGGGAGTTTGGTAATAAAGCGCCCAGTTGTACACCGGGAGCATATACGGCATTGAAAATACTATTGACTTTTGGATTATTGCTTGTAAGGATATTTCCTGCAGCTTCACCAAATTGGGCCAATAATCCGTTATTCATTCTTTCGCCTCCATGACCGGCTACCGCATGAGTAATTTCATGGCCCAGCACCACAGCTAATGCAGCTTCATTTTGTGAAATTGGTAATAAGCCGGTATATACCACCACTTTTCCACCGGGCATACACCAGGCGTTTACATCTTTGTTGTCAACCAGGTTAAATTCCCATTCGTAACCTTTCAAAAGGTCTGGCTTTCCCTGCGTGGCGTAGTAAGACGAAATAGCATTTGCGATACGGGATCCTACTCTCTTTACCATTTCCGCATCTTTATTGCCTGACGAGCTAACCACTTTATTTTGAGATAAGAAAGTCCGGTATTCTGTAACAGCCATTTCTTTTAGCTGGTCTTCGGAAATAAGGCTTAGGTGGCTTTTTCCTGTGAGTGCGTTTTTGGTGCAGCCAGTTATAATTAATGAAATGGAAAGCGCAAGGGTTAAAATCTTTTTCATGTTTAATTATATTTATAATGCTAATAAACAATAGGCGTACCAATAACAACACAATGACTTGTTAAATGGAAATATTGAGCAAATCGGAGGCTAGATAAACTGAGCAAAAAAGGTAGTCGTAGTAGACAATTTTGGGATGCAAAAACAATTAATAAATTGCAAGCGTGTATTTGATTCTTGCGTAAAAACGATGCCCGGTACCGTAAATTAATATACGACCGTACGGTACAAAAAATTATTTCTTCCGGAAATTTATTTCATACGGGCGGCTTTTCTCTTGTCCCTGTGTTTGAAGATTGGCACCCTGCTTTCGTTGCCCCGTAAGATTTTCACTATATTTTTTTGATGGGTAAGGATAACAAGGCAACCCACCAATACTGCAAATATCCTGTACACCACTACATCTTCGTTCCATATCCAAAGCACAAAGATAGGCAGCGCCACACCTGCTATGATAGAACTAAGGGAAACATACCGGGTTAAAAAAAGCACCAATAAAAATACACCTACGCAACTAAGCGCAATCACCGGCTGAACTGCCAGCACCATTCCAAATAAAGTAGCCACCCCTTTACCGCCCTTAAATTGGGCAAATATGGGAAATACATGCCCCAACACTGCCGCGAGCCCAAGCCCCACCATCAGGTTAGTTCTGTCCCATTCATTGGTAAGATAATAAGGTAAAAGATTGAAGAGGGACACGGCAAGCATTCCTTTTAAAATATCAAATACCATTACAATAGTGCCGTATTTAGAACCCATTACACGAAAAGTGTTGGTGGCACCCATGTTGCCGCTTCCATATTCCCGAATGTCAATACCGAAGAATTGCCGGCTGATAATAAGCGCTGTTGGAATAGACCCGATAAGGTATGCCAGCATGATTACTAATACTTCCTTCATAGTTTCTTTAGTGAGTTGTGGGGCAAATATACCGAATTATCGTTTTGGTTAACCTTTATTTAATGTTGTAATCGGGTAAATATTGTGTAATAACTAACGTTTTTTTGCCCTTACGGCTATCCACTCCCCCCTTTTTACAGTTGAAAGTTGTTGAAAACCAGCACTTTCGATTCCAGCTTTTATAGCAGGCTCATTTTCCGTTAAAAAGCCGCTGAACAAAATATCGGATCCCTGGCGGGCAATGGATGCCAGGGAAGAAAGGCTCGCCGTAATTACATTTAAGTTGATATTGGCCAGGATAATATCATATTGTTTACCCTGGGGAATACTATCCATCTGCATCACTGTGACCAGCCTGCAATTGTTTTGTTCGATGTTTTCAATCGTGTTGGTGATGCTCCATTCATCGTTGTCAATCGCAAATACAGTGGACGCTCCTAACTTTTCGGAAAGGATTGCCAACACGCCGGTGCCGGTACCAAAATCAAATACTGTTTTGCCGGTAAAGTCCAGCAATTGCATTTGCTGCATCATCAGGTAGGTGGTGGAATGGTGGCCGGTACCAAAACTCATTTTGGGGGTGATGATAATTTCATGTTGCACTGTGGTGATGGGCCTGTGAAAATGTGCCCTGATGGCGACAAACTTATCTACCAGCACGGGCTCAAATTCGGCTTCCCATTTACTATTCCAGTTGATATTTTCTATGTCCGACCGGGCGTAGGAAAGGATAGAAAAATTTTCCAGCACTTTTTCAAATGCAGCCTTGTCAAATTGGAGTTCGGGTACAAAAGCGATCAGTGTATCGCCATCTTCTTCAAAGCCATCAAAGCCTTGCGCCGATAGCATGGCGATCAATTTATCGGTTTCACCCTGGTTGGGCAGTTCAAAATCGAACTGGTAAAAATTCTGGTGCACGGAGTTTATTTATTTGGTGACAAATTTAATTCAAGTTTTACCGGCTCACCCGAAAATTCAATATTTATCAACTCAAATGGGTTTTGCTGGTGAAACGGGTAAAATATCTTCACGCTGGCTGTTTCCAATAACGCTCTGCCATTATATTTTCCCATTCGGGGATAATCAAGTTGTTTAAAGCTGCCCACTGCGATCTTTCTTTTTAATCCCTTTTGGTAAAGGTTTTTATTACTGGTGCTAATTTCTATCAGCATTTTATTGCCAATTGTTATGCCAGTAAAATTGATAATTTCCCCAGTCGCATTTTTACTTTCGCCGTCATCGTCATAAAACATACCGGAGGTTGCTTTTGACGAAGGATAATACAGGATCTTCAGGTCAATGCGGCTGTTCAAATCTTTTACCGTGCCAACTGTTCCCTTTGATGGTTGAATACTCATCAGCGGAATAAAACTCCCTTCTTTTACAAATGCAGGAATACTGTGCATATCAACAGCCTTATTCAACCAAACCCCTCCAGCGAAGCTGGTGGTATCAAAAAAATCAAACCACCTGCCTTCTGGTAAATACAATTTTCTTTCCGCCGCATTTTTTTCCAATACCGGTGCTACCAACATATTTTCTCCCCACATAAATTCATCATTTACATTTACGGCAGTTGTGTCGGTTGGATAATAATAATACAATGGCGCAACCAATGGTTCCCCTTTGCTTGCCTGTTTATATGCCAATGTATAATTGTAAGGCAACATCAAATATCGCAACCAAACAGATTGTCTTGCATAATCCCGGTAAGGCGTATCAATCAAAGCTGGCTCACTTGGAAAACTAAACGTATTTCTATCTACTTCAAACAAAGCCGTTCCATGCGGCCGGAAGATAGGGGTGAAAGCCGCATACTGCAACCAGCGTACATACAACTCGTTATCAGCTTCCCCGCCCGCAAAACCTCCTGCATCCGCATGAATGTAAGGAACGCCGCTCATGCTCATACCGAGCATCAAAGGCAACTGCGCCTGTAGTCCGTTCCAACTGCGGCTAATGTCGCCACTCCAGGGAAAGATACTGTAACGCTGGCTGCCGGCAAAGCCCGATCTGTTAAGATGAAACAGCCGCCGGTTGGGAAATTCTTTTGTATAATTATCACTGAGCATTTTATTCCAGTAATGTCCGTACGCATTGTGTATTTCGTCGGCACCCATCAAACGGCTAATGCCGGAGCTTTTCAAATTATGCCTTATTTCGGCCGGGTGTTTTTCCGGTTCGCCCAGGTCGGTCCACCAGGCATTTACCCCGTTGGCAATTTGTTTTTTGTAATGATTTTGCCAGATCCAGGTGCCGGCATCTTTTCTAAAAATGTCGAGCAACCCGCCATTACCAAAATAAAAATCAGTGAGGGTAAATGGTTTACCCATACTGTCAACCGCCAAATATTTTTTTGCTGCATTGTAATTTTTAGAACCTTTTAAAATGAAAGGCTCAGCGATCAGGATACTGTTAATATTATCTTTCTTAAAATCACCAATCATCTTTTTGGGATTGGGCCATTTGGTTTTGTTCACCCAGTCGAGGTTTCCCATTGTGCCTTTGATGCTGTCGCCAAACCAGAACAGGTCGAATATGATGGCATCAAAAGGGATATTTTCCTTTTTCATTTTTCCGGCTATCTCCCGTGTCTGGGCCTCGCTGGTGTAGCCAAAGCGGCTCATAAAATTGCCCATCGCCCAGCGGGGTGGCAAAGGCTGTGTGCCGGTTAATTTGTAGTATGAAGAAAGGATGTCTTTATAATCTTTTCCAAAAATGAGGAACACATTCAACTCGCCACTTACAAAACCTGCTTCAAAAATATTGGGGTTGGCTTTGCCAATGTCTGCATACCCTTTAGAAACATTGTCGAAAAATAATCCATAGCCACTGGACGAAGTGAAAAAGGGAACGGAAAAATTAAGGTTGTCGGCACCGTTGCTGTAGCCATACCATGGATTGTTGTACAGGTTAAATTGATAGCCCCGCCGGTTCAATGGCAATGCCCTTTCACCGCCACCAAATATTTTTTCGCCTTCGTTTAATGCAACAGTAAAACCGCGGTATGCCCCTTTTTGAAAAATACGAATCAATTTACCAGCCACGGTGGCCGACTCATCGTTTGCTGTAACAGGTATTTTATGGCCCGCCAATGCTTTACTATTTACCGCATTGCTGATGTTTTCATTGGTAGTATATCCTTTTGGGGTAAAACTTATTTTAATGATATTAGCTGCATATTCTGTAAATGTCCATACACCACTGGTTACAGTAATTTTTGTAGGCTGGGCATCCACAGCAATGAATGCAAATGCGGATAAAAAAAGAACGGCTATTGTATTTTTCATTGATGGTTTTTTGGATACAATATTAGGATAAAAAAAAATTGAAAAAGGTTTCCATAAAATTACTGGCGGGGAAATAAAAGTAATAACGCTGTGGCAATTTTAAAAATGAGTTTGAAAAAAGGAACCAGGAACGCTAAGATAAAAAATTTGTCCCATTGCCATGCGGATGCCAGCGGACGATGATGCTAAAATATACAGTCGTTTTCATAGTCCGGTGACAGACACCCCTGGATAAGCGTGTAATAACCTAACCTGAGCGAAGAATTTTTATTAAATATGCACTTCGTCATTCCACCCGTTCATGCGGGTTTATTTTGTGCAAATTACCGGCAAATTGCCAATATCACCTGGTTCGTTAATTTGTTAACTGGAACTGTATATGAATCAAAATAAATGATCAACTATAGTTTGTATTGTTTAAATTAGCTAAGCCATTTGAACCCATCTCAGTCTTATTCTGTACAGGAGCAACCGAAACATTAACAGCAGGCAGCCATGAATAAAGTTTTACAATTTACGATTCAGTTTTCTTTCAGCCTTTCTGTTCTGTTCCTCTTCTCATGTCATCAAAAAAATAATCTGCCATCCTCCGATACCATCCATGCAATTGATCTTAAGCGTGGAGAAGTAGTGGTATGTGGGCCGGCAGATAAACAATTTGGCGATGTTGAATTTGAAACGTCCTGTTCCCGGAAAGTAAAACCCGATTTTGATTTGGCCATGGCGTTACTGCATTCATTTGAATATGATGAAGCAGAAAAAGTGTTTGCAAAGATCATTGATGCTTCTCCGGAATGCGCTATGGCTTACTGGGGTGTTGCGATGTGCAATTACCATCCGCTCTGGGCACCGCCCACCCGGGCCGAGCTTGAAAAAGGTGCCAAAGCCATTGCTATTGCACAGTCGCTGCAAAAAAAAACAAAACGGGAATCCGCTTATGTTGAAGCAATCAGCTTGTTTTACACAAACTGGGATAGATCAGACCATCGCAGCCGCAGCATCTATTTTGAAAAAGCAATGGAAAAATTATTTGCCGGGTATCCTGCCGATAAAGAGGCTGCACTATTTTATGCGCTGGCGCTGAATGCCGCCGCAGACCCTGCTGATAAATCTTTCCGCAACCAACGTAAGGCCTACTCCATCTTAAGTGCGTTATATCCCGATCAACCGGAACATCCGGGTATCGTTCATTACATCATTCACAGTTACGATTACCCGGAGCTGGCTGCACTGGCATTACCGGCTGCAAGAAAATATGCTTCCATTGCACCTTCATCGGCCCATGCCCTGCACATGCCTTCACATATTTTCACCAGGTTAGGACTTTGGGACGAATGCATAAAATCTAACCTTACCGCCACTGCTGCGGCAAAGTGCTATGCGGAAACTGCCGGCATCAAAGGGCATTGGGACGAAGAACTGCATGGCATGGATTATCTTATGTATGGATACCTGCAAAAAGGGGAAAATGACCTGGCAAAAAAGCAATGGGATTATTTAAATACGATCACCGAAGTTTCCCCGTTTAGTCATAAAGTGGCTTATGCATTTGCGGCTATTCCTTCCCGTTATGTGCTGGAAAACAAACTATGGAAACAAGCGGCGGGATTAAAAGTACACAGCCAGCATGTTGCATGGCAACAGTATCCCTGGCAAAAAGCCATCATCCATTTTACCCGTTTGTTGGGTGCTGTTCATACAGGCCAGGCAGATTCAGCAAAGGCCGAATTAAAAAACCTACACAGCATCCACACTACCCTGTTGGAACAAAAAGATGGGTATAAAGCCAACCAGGTGCAAATTCAGATCAAAACAGGCGAAGCCTGGATACTGCTAAATGACGGAAAAAATCTGGACGCAATACAACGGATGCAGGCTGCCGCAGATATGGAAGATAAAACAGAAAAACACCCGGTAACGCCCGGTGAAGTACTTCCTGCGGTAGAATTATTGGGAGATATGCTGCTGCAGCTAAACCAGCCTGGCAAAGCATTCACAGCTTACGAGGCAGATCTGCAAAAACATCCCAACCGGTTCAATGGTCTTTATGGTGCTGCGGTAGCTGCTGAAAAAAGTAACAGCTTTGAAAAGGCAACTACATATTACCGGCAGTTGACAGCCATTGCCAATTCAACAACTTCCAACCGGCCGGAGCTGGAGGCTGCCAGAACATTTTTAAAAACCAAAGCACCAACCTCTAAATAGCGCTGCGGATACCAGCAGCCATTAATATGCGGTCATTAACGCATTGGCAGATTTATACTTCTCCGATCTGATCAACCCGTTTCTTCCCTCCCCGCTATTCACCGTTTCATTCCTTAAATTCTGCAACTCACTCCTTTTTGATTGTAACAACTAATAAACTGGGGTAACCTTGCTGTAATTATTTATCAAACATAAATTTAATAGCATGAAACGCTTTACAACATTTGCAGCACTTTTTATAGCCATTAGTTTTTTACAGGTAAAAAGCCAGGATACAGCACCTAAGGGGTTTTCAAAAGGCAGTGTTACACTGGCCGATAATACTGAAATACCAGGCTATATTAAAGACAATATCCGCAGTAAAGCCGCTGTGGTACTGGTACCGGCAACCGGCGGCAAAAAAATAACTTATGACGGCGACAAACTCAATTACGCAACGATTGAAGGTATCAAATACTTCTGCATCAAAGGCGATTTTTTTAAAACGGTATGTGACGGCGAACTAAGTTTTTTACAAAAAGCAAGCGATGCCTCCTCTAAGCCAGTATATATCGGATCTGAAGCCATATTCATCAATGGCACAGAAGGCAGGCCGGGTGATTATTTTATTTTCGACAAGCCACAGCATCTATTGACCCTGGTAAACAATAAAAATGTTGCGGATGTAACAGCACAACTATTTAAAAATTGCCAAGCCGCCATTGCCAGGGCTAAAGAAACCGGTAATGATATCGCATTGCTAAAAGATGCGGTGGTGATCTATAATAACAGGAATAAATAGGCCTCCCCAACCCCTCCCAGGGAGAAGCCCCACCCTGAACTTCGTTCGTTCTCTTTCAGAGAACTCCCAAGGGGAGGAGAAAGACAAGCGTTCACAATTTAAAAGTGCTTGTTGAAAAAGTTAGGGTCGTCGTATTTAGGTTGATTAAAGATCAGATAAAGATGTGAAAGGTAACATGTTTATTAAAGATTTGAATTGCCGCTCCTTCCCCCGGCCGAACGGGCTCAGCCGGGCGGGCTTTTGGGGAATGAGAAGGAGGATGAGCCGAAGATATAGGCTTCTATAATGTGGGCAAAGCCCAATAAAGATTTGCCGTACAAGTGAGTGACTTCCGAAAAATCGGGACAGGCCAACGATATTGCTATAAAATATTACTGCCAGTATCACCCAAATTAATATCCATCCAAAACAACAATTATGCTTAAACTTATAATACTCATAACGATATTTTTCTTTTCACTCTCCACCGTCCATGCACAAAACACTTCACCTACGCAAACAGTAAAAGGAATAGTAACAGATGAACAATCCGGCAATATGCTTACACGAGTTACGCTGTCAGTGGAGGGTATCCAGCCCATGATTGCAGGCAGTACCGACAGTACTGGAAATTTCAAATTAGGCAATGTCCCGGTGGGCAGGCAAACATTTAAAGCCAGCATGGTGGGGTACGAAGAAGCGGTTGCTGCAAATATTGAAGTCACTTCTTCCAGGGAAGTAGTGCTGGAAATAAGGTTGAGAGAAAGAATAAAAAAGCTGGATGACATTTTGATCAGCACAGGGAAGCAAAAGAATAAAGCGTTGAATGAAATGGCAGTGGTCAGTGCAAGGCAGTTTAGTATGGATGAAGCAGTGCGGTATTCCGGCACCAGGAATGACCCCAGCCGAATGGCCCAAAATTTTGCCGGCGTAAGCGGTACCAACGATGCAAGGAATGATATTGTGATCCGGGGTAATTCGCCTGCAGGCGTGCTGTGGCGCATGGATGGCATTGATATTCCCAATCCAAACCATTTTAGCACGCTGGGTGCCACCGGTGGCCCGGTAAGCATTTTGAATACCAACACACTAAAAAATTCGGATTTTTTAACCAGTGCATTTCCTTCACAATATGGCAATGCACTTGCTGGTGTGTTCGACCTTCGCATGAGAAACGGCAATAGTGAGCAGTATGAATACCTCGGACAAATGGGCTTCAATGGATTTGAATTTGCTGCAGAAGGTCCCCTGAATAAAAATGCTAAATCATCCTTTTTAATTGACTACCGGTATTCGATGGTGGCAGCAATACAATCGCTTGGATTATCTGTTGGCACCGGTGCTGCAACACCTAATTACCAGGATATCCATTTTAAACTGCATATCCCAACAAAAAAATGGGGAACATTTGACTGGTTTGGCCTGGGCGGCGAAAGTAATATTGTATTTCCGTATGATACGCAAGACAACCTGTATGCCAGTAATGATGGCAGTTTAAGAGACAGGACCTTCAAATCACTTACGGGAATATCCGGACTTACCAATACCTATTTTTTCAACAGCAATACATCCGGAAAATTTACTTTGGCCGTTTCAGGTTTTCAATCCAGGTACAAAGAAACGATTGTGGATGTTGACAAACCGGATAAACTTGCCCAGGACAGAAAGTATGTGCAGGTAAGGTATGCTGCAGGTTATACATTCAATAAAAAATTTAGCCCGAAAAACCAGTTGACCGCGGGAATCATTACTGACCTTAGCAAGTTGTCGTTAAAACAGGATTATATTCCTGATGGTGATTCCAGCATCACCACGTTTGTAGACAGCAAAAAGAATGCGCTGCTGGTAAAAGCATTCACTAATTTAGGCCACCGTTTTAGCGATGAACTAAGCACCAACATCGGCTTGTATTACCAGCACTTCTCCCTGAATAATACCTGGAGCATAGAACCCCGTTGGAATATTAAATACCAGTTTAAGACCAATCAGGCGGTGTCGTTCGGTACCGGATTTCACAGTCAGACACAACCGCTGGAAGTGTATTTTTATCAATTAAAAAACAACAACGGGCAAACAGATCTCAGCAATAAAAATTTAGACCTGGTGAAAAGTGTGCACACGGTGCTGGGTTACGACTTTAGTATTTCAAGGCACCTGCGTTTTAAAACAGAAGTATATGCACAATTCATTTATAATGCAGCCGTTGAAAAAATAGCTTCTTCTTTCAGCATGTTAAACGCCGGCGCTGATTTCTATTTCCCTGATAAAACAAACCTGGTAAATAATGGTAAGGGTTACAATTATGGAGTAGAATTTACCCTGGAACGTTTTTTAAACAAAGGTTTTTATTACCTCCTGACTGCTTCTGTTTTTCAATCGAAATATAAAGGCAGCGATGAAGTGTGGCGCAATACAGCCTTCAACACAAATTTTACAGGTAATGTTTTAGTGGGCAAAGAGTTTAAAATAAATCAACGGGCATCTTTTTCGGTGGATACTAAAATTGGCATTGCGGGTGGCCAGCGGTATACGCCATTTGATATGGCAGCCTCACAAGCCGGAGGTTATGTCATTTTCAGGGAAGATGAAGCATACAGCCAGCGTAACAATACCTACTGCCGTTGGGATCTGAAGTTTTCTTACAACCGGAATGGCAAATACACAACACAAAAATGGTATGTTGACCTGCAGAATGTAACCAACCGGGAAAATATTTACATCCGTACCCTCAACCCGAAAACAGGAACGACCGGGGAGATCAACCAAATCGGGTTTTTCCCTAATATAAATTACCAGATCACCTTTTGATCGTTTAACTTTATGCCATGCGGAAACACAATTGCAGAATAGGATTTAATGACGGAATGCTGATGATAATTGGTATCCCGTTATTGGCATTTATCATTCCCATTGTGTTTTTCAACTGCCGGTTTAGCAGGCCGCCTTTTCTTACCTGGGAAAAATATTTCACCACACTTTTTATTACTTCCATCATTTGGATCGGCAACCGTTACCTGATGATATACAGCCGTAAAAAATTTCCGCTGTTTGATGATGTGAGAAAAAGAATCATCTTTCAATCTGCGTGGATGCTGGTATTTACAGTTGCAGCAAATGTGGTGATGGGCCAGGTGTTTAAGAAAACATTCGATGATGAAATGCTGGGTATTACCATGGCAGATAAACTCATACATTCCAATTCTGCTGCCATCTTCTGCACCATTACCATCATTGCCATTTATGAAAGTATTTATTTTATGCATGAACTGCGCCATTCAGTACAAGAAACTGAGAACCTAAAAAGAGAGAGCCTTGCCGCACAATTAAATGCCTTACGAACCCAGGTGAATCCGCATTTTTTATTCAACAATTTAAATACCCTCTGTTCCCTTATCCCGGACGATCCAAAGCAGGCGGTGGATTTTGTACAACAATTATCAAAAGTGTACCGGCATATTTTAGAGGTAAAGGATGAAAAAAGCATCCCGCTGAAAGATGAACTGGAGGTATTGAAAGCGTATGCTTTTTTGTTAAAAACAAGATTTGGCAACAACCTTGAAATTGATATCAATGTGGCGGCTGAAAAAATGCAGAAAAAGATTGTGCCGCTGTCGCTGCAGTTGCTGATGGAGAATGCCATTAAGCATAACATTGTGTCGGCTGATAAACCCTTGAAGATAGATGTGTATGCAGCAAATGGCTCGCTGGTGGTAAGCAATAATATGCAAAAGAAAAACCAACTGCATGAGTCAACCGGCATAGGACTGGATAACATCCGCAACCGATATAAATTATTAAGCGATAAGGTCGTGGAGGTAACCGAAAACGGGAATAATTTTACGGTATCGATTCCGCTGCTGGCATGGTGAATGGTCCATAGTCCATGGTTGATGATAAAAACGTTTATTTCATTATCGCTATCACCTATGGAACATGGACTATCAACTATGGACTATCAACTATGGACTATCGACTTTACCCCCTGAACGCTAAACCATCAACCATCAACCATCAACCATGAAGGTCGTAATAATCGAAGATGAAATACCGGCCGCCAACAGGCTAATCAAACTGCTGCGCAATATGGATGATGCCATTGATATTGTGGGCAAGTTCGACAGTGTGGAACCTTCAGCACAATACTTTCAGTCTTCGCCGCCGGTTGATCTTGTTTTTATGGATATACAGCTGGCAGATGGGTTAAGCTTTGATATCTTTTCAAAAGCCACCATCACTGCACCGGTTATTTTTACTACCGCCTTCGATCAGTACACGCTCAAAGCATTTAAAGTAAACAGTGTGGATTATTTGTTGAAACCGATTGACGAAAATGAGCTGCAGCGTGCCGTCGAAAAATACAGGCAACTATACGCCAAAAAAGAAAACTATTTTTCAGAAAAGATCTTAAAGATGATGACGGAAATGGCGGCAGTGAAATATAAGGAACGCCTGCTCATCAAGCGTGGCCAGCAACTGAGCTATCTTAAAACCGAAATCACCGCCTACTGCTATGCCGATGGCAAACTTTGCTATGCCGTTGATTTCAGCAACCATAAATACCTGCTCGAAACCAATCTCTCAGAACTGGAAGAACAACTGCAACCGAGTAAATTTTACCGTATCAACCGGAGTATGCTGGTAAATATTGACGCCGTAAAAAAAGTACACACCTGGCTGGGAGGCCGCCTCAAACTTGAACTGTCGCTTGCTTCCACAGCAGAAACGGTCGTGAGCCGCGACAGGGTAAATGGTTTTAAAGACTGGCTGGGGCAATAATTTTTCTATTCCTGTTACAGCTACCAGATCATTCTTTCGGGCATCATCAGAAAGACTGATCAATCCAACGCATTGCTGGCATATCTATTGACACCTTACCATTGGACATGGCTTCAAAAAAAATTGTAAGTATGAAAAAAAATCTGCTGCTGGCTTGTATGATTTTAACTGCATTCTTTGTTTTAAATAGTTTTAAAAATGCATCTCCAGTTAATACCGCTGTAAGCGGAAAGTATCTCTACGATACCCTGCCAGAACCATTTGAAACGAAATCAGCAAAAAATTTCAGTAAGGTGATTGGATGGAAAGATGGCAATATGCCGGTGGCTCCAGCGGGTTTTACCGTTACCAAATTTGCAGACAGCCTGCAACATCCGAGGTGGATTTATGTGGCTGACAATGGCGATGTATTTATTGCAGAATCCAACACTATACTAAAAGGCATACTAAAATTGGGGGCAAAAATTTCCCGTAAAATAAAAACGCAACACATTGGGGAAAGTGCCAACCGTATTACAATGTTCCGGGATGCAAATAAAGATGGGATACCGGAACAGCGTTTTGTTTTTGCCGAAAAACTCAACCAGCCATTTGGCATGCTGATTCTTGGCAATCATTTTTATGTGGGCAATACAGATGCGTTATTAAAATTTGATTATAAACCAGGCGATACAAAACTGCGTGGCACTGGTACTTCCATTGTATCCCTGCCGGCAGGAAAATACAACCGGCATTGGGCAAGAAATATTATCACCAACAGAAAAGAAGATAAAATCTATATAGCAGTAGGCTCCGGTACCAATGTGGCCGAAAAAGGATTGGAGAATGAAATAAGAAGGGCCTGCATACTGGAAGTAAATACGGATGGCACTGGTGAAAGGATCTACGCCTCCGGCCTGCGTAATCCTGCCGGAATGGATTGGGCCCCTGGCACCAATACCTTGTGGACAGCCGTGAATGAACGAGATGAATTGGGAGACGAACTGGTACCTGATTATTTAACCAGTGTAAAAGATGGTGGCTTTTATGGCTGGCCTTTTGCTTATTACGGCCAGCATGCAGACCCGCGAATGAAAGATCTGCAGAGACCAGACCTGGTAAGTAAATCAATCACGCCCGATGTATCACTTGGCGCTCATACTGCCTCATTAGGATTGTTGTTCTATGATAAAAAAACTTTTCCTTCGAAGTATTACAATGGTGCTTTTATTGCACAACACGGTTCCTGGAACCGGAAAGAATTAGCCGGGTATAAAGTTGTATTTGTTCCATTTGCAAATGGAAAACCATCCGGGCCGACGGAAGATTTTTTAACCGGGTTTAAGGTTGCAGAATCTACAGACAGTGAAGTAAGGGGAAGGCCGGTAGGTGTTGGCCTGCTGGCAGATGGCTCTATGCTGGTAACAGATGATGTAAGCAATACGATCTGGAGAGTAAGTGTAAATAAATAAATAAATTGAGCCATTTTTAGAACAAAAATTTTATGACCTGCTAACAGGCTGCCCAACAGTGGCATTATTTTGGCTATATTTTGTTAATAACTCTGTTTCCACAACATAACTCAAAAATGTATTATTGTAATATGGAAACTTTACTATCCAAAACAAACCACAACAAGGTAACATTAGGCGGCGACAAACAATATTTCTATACGGTAAACCCTTTTGAGGTTACCAATGCTCTGGGGACAGCCGTTGCCACTTTGCAGGAATATTCCATCTCGAGCCTGAGCGGTGAAACGTACAAAATCTACAAAACCAAAGAGGGCAATTGGTACGATATTGCAGAAGTAAATTCCAGCCGCTACAATCTTTTATTGATATCGCTTAAATCAGCCATTGACATACAGGAAAAGGGTACACAGCCTATCTTTTAAATAGTCGTTTCGGCTCTCTTAAGCAATTTTTTAAAAGTGAGTGACTTCAAAAAAATCCGGTTAAGGCTTTACCGCCGCGATGAAATTTGAAAGCGTGCACCCACCAAAAAGATGCCAGCATAAAACCAAGTCCATTTAAATAGTTTCCTTATTTTTGGCGCATGTCGAAACCAGTAATTTGTATCGGGGCCGCGTTTGTGGATGATCTGTTTCACGCTACCAGCAAAATGCTGATGCACACCACCAACGAAGTGACGCAAACCCGTACTGCAGGCGGCGTAAGCCGCAATATAGCCCACCAGTTATCCCTATTGAATTTACCTGTGCAGCTCATCAGCGTTTTTGGGAATGATGCGGATGGTGAATGGCTTAAACAGGTATGCAGCGATGCAGGGATACGACTGGATGCTTCGCTTACAGCAGCAGTAGCCACCGGAAAATATACCGCCATCATCAACACCGATGGCAGCATGTTCACCGCTTTGTTAACCAATGCAGCATTGCATTTAATAACACCGGAATACCTGCAGCAACAGGAAGAACTATTGAGCGATGCTGCTTTTGTGTTGGTAGATGCCAATATCAGCGTAGAGAGTATTAACTGGCTGATACAGTTTACCAACATACACAAAATAAGAATGATCATAGAGCCGGTATCAGTGCCACCGGCAAGGAAAATTGCTGCCTGTGATTTCAGCGGCCTTTACCTGATTACCCCCAACGAAGATGAACTGCCTTCATTGTGCAGTGACGAAGCTACCACAACCGACGAACAGGTACAGCAGTTATTAGACAGGGGTATCCAGTATGTATGGCTGCACAAGGGCAGCCAGGGTTCTGCACTGTATAAGAAAACAGAAACGCTCCAGTTGAATGCCCCTAAAGCAAATGTGCTGGATTGCACCGGTGCAGGCGACGGATCGGTTAGTGGGTTTATCCTGTCAAAATATTTTGGCAAAGACAACCTCAACAGCCTCAGAACAGCCCATACCCTCTCGGCTGAAATTTTACAGGTAAACGGCGCCATTGCCACCCATTTAAACCAGGAGAAATTACTGAACCTGGTATCAACATATTACGAAGAATAATGAGCCATCCATTATTGAACATATTACCGGAAGTGCAGCAGGCCTTACAGGAAGGCAAGCCTTTAGTGGCACTGGAGTCCACTATCATTTCTCACGGTATGCCTTACCCCAAAAACGTAGCCACTGCGCTGGCAGTGGAAGCTACCGTAAGGCAGCATGGAGCCATACCTGCTACCATAGCCATCATGAATGGTAAATGCCATGTGGGTTTATCGGAAACGCAGATCGAATATTTTGGCAAAGCTACCAATGTATGGAAAGTGAGCCTGAGAGATATACCATATGTGCTCAGCAAAAACCTGGATGGGGCTACCACGGTAGCTGCCACCATGCGTATTGCTGCCATGGCGGGTATCCAGGTTTTTGTAACCGGCGGCATTGGTGGTGTACACCGGGATGGGGCCAGCAGCATGGATATTTCTGCCGACCTGACCGAGATGGGCCAAACTTCAGTTGCCATTGTATCTGCCGGGGTTAAATCGATATTGGATATTGAATTGACGTTAGAATACCTGGAAACAAAAGGCATCCCCGTAGTGACGATGGGGCAGGATGAATTCCCCAGTTTTTATTCTTCCAAAAGCGGCTACAGCTCACCGTTAAGATTAGACAGCCCCGGGGAAATTGCAGCCCTGCTGCACAGCAAATGGCAAATGGGCCTGGAGGGATCCGTTTTAATAGCCAACCCGGTACCGCAGCAGTTTGAAGTAAACAACGACGAGATGGAAGTACACATACAGCAGGCCCTTACCGCCGCGGAAAATCATCACATCAAGGGAAAAGAAGTGACTCCCTTCCTGTTGCAATACATCGCTAATCATACCAACGGAGAAAGCCTTGAAACAAATATTGCGTTGATCTTGAATAATGCCAAAGTGGGGGCAGGGATAGCTGTTAGTTATTATGGTTTAAGATAAATATTCGTTTAGTTTTATTACCTTTGCGGTATTGCAGCTACTTACCGGCTATATACAAAACCGAATTTCCAGGAATACCAAACATATCCAAATCTTTCGCAGGAATTTGGCTGGCAGTGATCAATTCAAGTTTAAACCCACGTTGTTTTAAGCGGTCTGTAAACACTTTTTGTGAATACAAGCGGATATGATCATCCTGGCCAAACCTGCGCCAACGCTCCGCTACATTTGCACAGGAAGGATCTTCATCCACCCCGTCAAAGTTTTTTAATATGGGGGTCATTATAATTGCTTTACCTCCCGTCCTCAGCACCCTGTATATTTCGCCCATTGCTTTTATATCACTTGGCACATGCTCCATCACATGTGAACAGATAGCAAAATCAAAACTACCTGTATCAAATATTTTCATATCCTCAATATCTGTCTTTACATCTACGTTTTCCATAAAAAGATCTGCAGTAACATACCGGCAGGAATAATTTTTCTTTATCCATTTGCTGAGCGAAGCAGAAGGTGCAAAGTCAAGCAGGGAACTATTTTGCGTAAGTACAATATTCTTTTTAAGATACCAGGCATACAACCGCTCCCTGTCCATACTATAGCAATCAGGACAAAAAAAATGGTCCGTGTCAATTGTTTCAAACGCCCCCTTTTGAGTGTAAGGAAAACCATACTTCACAAAGTTCTTTTGGTAATGGTCGGGCAAGGGTAAATAATCGTACACCTTGTTCCCACAAATATTACACTGCTTTTTCTTTGGTAAGAGGGAAAATTTGTTGATCACTTTTTTTATAAAATAGGATGCCTGCATGTTAAACTGGTTTTTTTATACTGAAAAGATTTGCGGGATAAATTATTATGCCTTTTAATAAATTAACAACTGCTTTTCCAAATTCCTTTTCTTTTAGATGATATTTTACTGATGATAAATAAAGATTACTCTTTGATTTATTAAAATTGCCCAGTTTATGAAAATCAGTATTCGCTGCCAGCACCTCATAGGCTTCTATGGTGTTATTGATCCTGCCCAATACATGCTGGGAACTCCACACGCCCGACGAGTGGTTACGGTGAACTGCAGAAACAAAAGGAAGGTATTTTATTTTGCCGTGTGCAGCATTTAATAATTGCAAAGGCCAGTCCCCCATTTTTAACTGCAGGTACCAATCAGGAAATTTATCAAAGAGTTTGTTTTTAAACATCACTGTACAGGTTTGAATATAATTGCGGAATATTAATTCATTGATGGTTGTTTCCGTCATCGTTCCTGAACCACCGCCCGGGTAATTTCCCGGATCATTCCTATCTTCTGAAAATGTTTCCAGGGAATCGGTGAAACAGATAACAAAATCTGGATGCTGTTCTAAAAAATCTGCCTGCTGCTGCAATTTGGTATCAAGTGTCCAGTAATCATCACCTTCCAGGTAAGCAATGTATTTACCACGGGCAGCATAAATTAAATCGATAAAATTGTTTGCCGGGCCCAGGTTCTTTTCTCTCGGTAGTACAGTAATTTTCCCGGGATGTTTTTGCTGGTAATCCATTACAATTTCTCTTGTTCCGTCTGTACTAAAATCGTCCGCTATAATAATTTCAAACGAAAAATTTACTTTCTGACAAATTACGCTGTCAACTGCCTGCCTTATATAGGCCGCCTGGTTGAACGAAATGATACAAATACTAACTAAGGGGATATCCATTTGTCAATTTGCTGCAAACTTACTTAAGCTTGCTTAAATTGAAATAATTATAAAACAGGTTTATAGATCCCAGCCATTACAGTTTTGTAAACCGCTTAAAAATCTGCTGGTATTTTTTAAAAAGACATTTTTTTTGTAATTACATTTGCCAACCTTCGTTCAGGCCGCCGAATAAAGGGCTGTGTACATAAGTGATCAGTATGAAAGTAGCCATAATGCAACCTTATCTTTTTCCTTACATTGGATACTTTCAATTAATGAATGTTGCGGATGAATTTGTAGTGTACGACAATATTGAGTTTACAAAAAAAGGATGGATCAACCGTAACAGGATATTGGTAAACGGCTCAGCAGCTTATATTAGTTTTCCCCTAAAAAAAGATTCTGACTACCTGCAGGTCAACGAACGTTACCTGGCTGAAAACTGGCCTGAAGAAAGAAAAAAATTATTAAATAAAATAACTGAGGTGTATAGAAAGGCGCCACATTATAAAATGGCGTTTCCTGTAATAGAATCCGCCGTTTTATTCCAGGAAAACAACCTGTTCACATTTACACTGCACGGACTGGAAATCATCAAAAATTATTTATCGATTCAAACGCCTATTGTTATCTCCTCTTCCATTGATATTGACCATTCACTAAAATCATCGGACAAAGTGATGGCAATTTGCAAAAAAAGAAATGCAGATGAGTACATCAACCCAATCGGCGGAACTGGCCTTTACAATAAAGAAATATTTTTAAAAGAAGGGCTCCGGTTACATTTCCTAAAAACAGGCAATGTAACTTACAAACAATTTAAAAATGAGTTTGTGCCATTTCTCTCTATTATAGATGTGATGATGTTCAATACCACAGAAGAAATAAAAAATCAGCTTGATCATTCATTTACGCTTGTAGATGGAGCATAACCAAGACGATATTATTTACCAAATAACTAAACCAGTTGCTGCATAATGTTTACATGGAAAAAGTTAGGCAGGGTTTTCAATCCTGCCGAAATAGAGGGTAAAAGCTGGCTGCATGAATTTGCCCAGGCACCGTCTGTTTTAGTATTTGATGATTTTGTAAGGGTATATTTTTCCTGCAGGCCATTGCCAGATGCCAACGGACAATACGTAAGTTATTCTGCCTTTGTTGATCTTAACAGGAAAAATTTATTTGAAATAGTGAATATTGCTGAGCAGCCCATTTTTAGTTTAGGAGCAAGGGGAACCTTTGATGAGTTTGGCACCTACCCCACTTCTGTAATAAGAAAAGGAAATGATCTGATGGCGTTCTATGCCGGCTGGACACGATGTGAATCCGTTCCTTTTAATGTAGCCATTGGCGCTGCCACCAGTTACGATGATGGCGTAACGTTCAAAAAATTGGGTAGCGGTCCTGTTTTATCCTACAGTGTGAATGAACCATTTATTTTAAGCGGCCCCAAGATCCGGCGGTTTAACGGTAAATGGTATCTCTTTTATATTGCCGGCGCTAAATGGATTGATAATAATGGCAAACCAGAACCGGTGTATAAACTCAGAATGGCTGTTTCTGATGACGGCATTGACTGGAACAAACTTGACAAAGATCTGATAGAAAGTAAAATTGAGGAAAATGAAGCACAAGCCAGCCCGGATGTTTTTTTCTATAACAATAAATACCACCTGTTCTTTTGTTACCGGTATAGTTTAAATTTCAGGGGAAAAGAAAATGGGTACAGGATAGGCTATGCTTCCTCCACCGACCTTATCAACTGGACGAGAAATGATTCAAAAGCAGGTATAGATGTATCAGCAGATGGATGGGACAGTGAAATGATCAGCTACCCACATGTATTTGAACTGGATGGAACTATTTATATGTTTTATCTTGGCAACCAGGTGGGCAGGTTTGGGTTTGGACTTGCCAAACTAGAAGGAGAATTATTATAATTTCTTATCGCACTACAAGTATGAAATGGAAAAAACTTGGGAAAGTATTTGACCCAACAAAATACACACTACCGAATAATTGCAAAGAGTTTGCACAGTCACCACAAACCCTTGTTTTCGATGACTTTGTAAGGATCTATTTTTCAACAAGGGAGAGAGACGAAAGCACAGGAAAGTTCTTAAGCCATATTGCTTTTGTTGATATGGATAAACATTTTCAACACGTGCTCAGGATTTCAACTGACACTGTAATTAAGTTGGGCGAATTAGGAACTTTTGACGAACATGGAATCTTTCCGGTCAATGTAGTGAGACACGAAAACAAAATACTTGCGTACACCTGTGGCTGGAGCCGAAGGGTATCCGTATCCGTAGAAACCTCTACAGGCATTGCTTACAGCAATGACAATGGTGTAACCTTTCAAAAAATGGGCAATGGCCCGGTTTTAACTTCTTCATTAAATGAACCTTTTCTTGTTGGAGATTCTTTTGTATGTGTGTACGAAAACACCTGGCACATGTGGTACATTTACGGTACCCGCTGGATTGATAATAATGTAGAGGAAGCTGCCCGTGTATATAAGATCGGGCACGCCACTTCTTCGGATGGTATCAACTGGAAAAAAGAAGGGAGACAAATCATTTCAGATGTTTTAAATGAAGATGAATGCCAGGCATTGCCAACAGTGGTACGACACAACGATAAATACCACCTATATTTTTGCTACCGGGAGGCCATTGGGTTTAGAAAAAACAAAGAAAGAGGTTACCGGCTTGGATACGCATGGTCGGAAGACCTGGTAAATTGGGTAAGGGAGGATGCCGGTGCAGGTATTGGTTTTTCCGAAGATGAATGGGATTCGGATATGCAGTGCTATCCTCATATTTTTAAGTGCAACGATAAAATTTACCTGCTGTACAATGGCAATGAGTTTGGCCGTTATGGTTTTGGAATTGCCGTATTAGAAAATTAAAATGGATACGACCAACATTAAATACCAGGTAAAGACCGCAACTGAAAAAGATATTCTTTGGCATTTAAACGAGTGCAACAATAACTTCCTGCCGCCATTGACTGACAGGGTGGACATAAACGCTTACGCAAAAAAAATATTTGAAAAAGCTGTAACCTTTGAAGCCTGGAATAATGATAATTTAATTGGATTGATAGCCGCTTATATTGGTGCCAGTGTACCTACGTTAGTGTTCATCACAAACGTAAGTGTTACTAAGGCATACATGGGACTGGGTATTGCTTCGGTTTTATTAAGAAAATGTATTGCTCATGCAGTTGAGATCAATTGCTTTGAAATACATTTGGAAGTGTACAAAGACAATATTGCCGCCATTAATTTTTATAAAAAATATACCTTCACACAATCAGGGACCAAAGATGACAACCTGCTGATGAAACTTGAAATAAAAAAGTAAATTATGAGCGTTCAAAGAGATTATAACAAAGAATTAAAAGATACCGCCGATCATAAATATGCATACAATTTTGATTTTGATGTAATGCATCCGTTTATGCTGAAAGCATTTACCCCTTTTTTTAAAGAAGGGAATTTGCTGGAATTAGGCAGCTTTAAAGGTGATTTTACAAAAAGGTTCCTCCCTTACTTTGATGACATTACCTGTGTGGAAGTATCTGATGAAGCTGTTGCTATTGCCAAAGAAACATTTGGTGAAAAGGTGAAATTTGTACAATCATTGTTTGAAACCGCTACCCTTCCGGGCAAATACAATAATATCGTTTTAACACATGTGCTGGAACATATTGAAGACCCGGTAGCAGTATTGAAAAGAGTGAACGATGAATGGCTGGCCGATGATGGACGTTTCTTTTTGGTTTGTCCAAATGCCAACGCGCCTTCCCGGCAGATCGCTGTAAAAATGGGATTGATTTCACATAATTCCGCCATTACACCAGCAGAAGCAGAGCATGGCCATAAAATCACCTATACTTTAGATACCTTAGAAAGAGATGCCAAAGCCGCAGGGTTACATGTTGTCTACCGGTCGGGTATATTCTTTAAAGCGCTGGCCAATTTCCAATGGGACAGGTTATTGAATACCGACATTATTTCAAAAGAATATCTTGAAGGCTGCTACCAACTGGGCCAGTTATACCCTGGCCTCTGTTCCAGTATTTTCCTGATGTGTGAAAAGGGAAAATAATAATGCTTTCACCATGGAGTTGTTAAACCGTGGTAAGGATAATTTCACTAATTCTTTTTACTTCATTTTCTATAAGGCTGTAAAACAAAGGCAGGCATAACACCCTGGCTGCGATATCCTCAGACACAGGGCAAACTATTTTAGGTGAAATATACGGCAACCTATTCAGCGAAGGATAAAAATACCGCCTCGGTACAATACCGTTGGCTTCCAAGGCTGTTTTAACTTTTAATAAATCAGCTTCACTGTTAAATACCACAGGATAGTAGGCATAGTTATATTCGGCACCGGGTAAAGCTTTCGGCCGTTGCAAGTTCAGCGGCGCCAGCAGTTCATCATATTGCAAACTGATTTGTTTCCTGCTTTCCATAATGGCTGCAAGATGGGGCAAATTTGCCAAACCCATCGCCGCATGAAACTCCGAATTTTTTCCGTTGATGCCGGCAGTATAATAATCATCGCCCAAATGCCCGAACGAACGGAGCAGTTTTAACTGGTCTGCGAGCGCATCATTACTGGTTACCAGGCAGCCGCCTTCCACCGTATGAAATAATTTGGTGGCATGAAAACTACAGGTGGCTACATCACCATAACTCAAAATTTGTTTCCCTTTGTACAATGCACCAAAAGCATGGGCCCCATCATAAATTACTTTTAGATTATGTTTAGCAGCTACCGTTGCAATCGCCTCCACGTTACAAGGGTTGCCATATACATGCGTTGCCAGTATCGCCTGCGTACGTTCGGTGATAGCCGCTTCTATTTTAGCCGCATCGATACAAAAATCTTTATCATTGATGTCAACAAAAACAGGGGTACACTTTTCCCAAAGCAAAGCATTGGTAGTTGCAACATAGCTGAATGGTGTGGTAATCACTTCGCCCGTGATATTCAGCGCCTTGATGGCCATTTGCAATACAATGGTGCCATTGCCGCAAAAAAGTAAATGCTTCACCCCAAGATAGGCCTGCAGTTTTGCTTCCAGTTCCTGAAGTAACTCCCCGTTGTTAGTGATCCAAACTTTATCCCAGGCCCTTTTTAAGAGAGCAGTGTATTCTTCAAACGGGGGTAAAAAAGTTTTGGTTACTGCAATCATCTATCTCCTGGTATTTATAAACTGTGTGATAAAATTGTCAAATAGGACAAAGATACCCTCCCGGGTAATACTAAACAGTAATTTTTTAAACTGGTAATTTTCATTTAACAACCATAAAAAAACTTTGTAAATTGCATCGTGCCGCCTGTCATATTATATTACGCCATCCCGTTCTTCGTATTGCTGCTTTCCATTGAAGCGTGGTTTTCTTATAAGGAAAACAAGCAACTGTACGAAACAAAAGATACATTTACCAGCCTTGGATTGGGCATTGGCAACGTATTAACTGGTTTGATTACAAAGGCGCTGATATTTGGCCTCTTTAGTTTGCTATATCAATTCCGGTTGTTCACTTTACATATCGGTGCCTGGTGGTATTGGGTACTGTTATTTTTTGCAGACGATTTTTCTTACTACTGGTTTCACCGCACCAGTCATTTTATCAATTATTTCTGGGCAAGCCATGTGGTACATCATTCTTCACAACGGTACAATTTAGCAGCAGCATTGCGTCAAACCTGGACGGGTAATTTATCGGGTGCTTTTCTTTTCTGGGCATGGATGCCGCTGGTTGGTTTTCATCCTATCTGGATATTATTCATGCAGCAGGTGAGTCTCATCTACCAATTCTGGATACATACCGAAACCGTACATAAATTACCCAAACCGCTGGAGTTTGTGCTGAATACCCCCTCCCACCACCGGGTGCATCATGGCAGCGATTTAAAATACCTCGATAAAAATCACGGTGGTATTTTAATTATTTGGGACAGGCTCTTCGGCAGTTTTCAACCGGAAGAAGAACGGCCTACCTATGGACTGACAAAAAATATCGAATCGTACAACCCGGCCCTGATTGCCTTCACAACGTGGAGCCAGTTATTTAAAAAGGCATTTCACGCAGGTTCTTTCATAAACGGCATCAAGTACTTTATAAAATCCCCGGGCTGGAGCCACGATGGCAGCAGCAAAACCACGGCGGAGCTGAGAAAGCAAAGTGAACAGTAATCAGTTATTAGTGATGAGTGAGTACCAACCATCAACCACCAACCATCAACCACCAACCATCAACCTTCAACCTCCCGGTTCATCTACTTATTTTCCCATCTACGAATCTTTTAGTTTGTTTTTTGAAATTTTCTTTTATTTTTACGTACGAAAAATATCGTATTATGGCAATAACTAAAAATAACAAACCCACAGAGGGCGAACTGGAGATATTGCAGGTGCTGTGGGAGAAGCAATCGGCTACAGTTAGAGATGTGCATGAAGAAATTAATAAAACAAAAGATGCCGGCTATACCACCACCCTGAAACTGATGCAGATCATGTTTGAAAAAGGACTGGTAACAAGAGATAGCAGCAGCAAAACCCATATTTATCAGCCGGCAGTGAGCAAAGAAAAAACACAGACCTTATTTTTGAACAAAATGATCGATTCACTTTTTGCCGGCTCTTCTGCCCAATTGGTAATGCAGGCACTGGGGAATCACAAAGCGTCCAAAGAAGAACTGGAAGAAATAAGCAACTTTTTAAAAAGCATTAAATAGATTACTACTATGCTGCTTTCTGTTTTTGGGAAATACATTTTTTTGCAATCACTTGGATGGGGTGTTGTAAACAGTTTGTGGCAGGCAGGCCTGTTGTGGATGCTGTACAAATTAGTTACCACAGCCAACAAGCATCTTTCCGCATTATTTAAGCATCACCTTAGTTTGCTGTTGCTTTTTTTATCTGTTACCTGGTTTGCCATTACTACCGTTCAGAATTATTTATTGATACAGCATGAAGCTGACATTGCTGTATCCGGCTGGTTATACCTTTCAAAAAAACTGGATGCAGCGCTTCAATGGTTGTCTGTTGCCTACCTTGGGTTACTGCTGCTGCACAGTGTGCATTTTATTAAACACGTTAGCAACCTGTATTTTATTCGCAACGGGCAACTACTAAAAGCACCGGTTGATACCCGGATATTTACAGAACAAACTGCCCTGCATATCGGCATCAGGAAAAAAGTAACCATCTGGTTATCGGAAAATGTAGAAGTGCCGTCAGTGATTGGGTTGCTGAAGCCTATTATTTTATTACCTGTTGCCGCCTTGAATCATCTTACCACCGAACAGGCGGAAAGTATCATCCTGCATGAACTGGCGCATATCAAAAGAAATGATTATGCAATCAACTTGCTGCAATCGTTTATTGAACTGGTATTATTTTTTAACCCCTTTGCAAAGTTGCTGGGCCATGCTGCCAGGAAGGAACGGGAGCATTGCTGCGATGACTGGGTACTGAATTACCGATACAATAAGCATGACTATGCTGCAGCCCTGCTGATGCTGGAACAACAGCGTACACAGCCGGTACACCTGGCATTGGCTGCCACCAATGGAAAGAAGAATTTGTTAGGGAGAATAAAAAGACTTTTTGTGGCCGAACCTGCAACCAGTATTAATTTCTCCCAGCAAATAAAACTGGCCTTCGCTGGTATGGTGTTGCTGGCTGGTATGTTTTTTTTGTTTCCCGTTGTTAAAAGAGCGGCTGCTGTTGAACAAACGGCTGCAAAAAGCGAGGCAATTTTCCCCTCCGTTATTCCAGAAAAAACTACTCCTGGTAACTATACAGAACTGGAGGCTGATCAAACTACAAACACCCCTTCAACAACATCAGCCTCTGCAACCTTGAAAAAAGAGATTGATAACAAGCGGCCAGGTAAGGTGGAAGAAGTGGAGTATTCAACCGCACTGATAAATGAAGAATTACTGCAGCCTAACCAGTCGCCGAAAAATATTCCCGTTCAGGCCGCAGACAAAGAAACAACATCGTATCCTCAATTACTCGTACAGGTAGAAGAAGAACAATCAGGTGTAAAGGAGAAAAATACCTATTTTCTCCAGTTGAAAAACCGAAATGGTTACGCCGAAATTAAGCCCCTGCTTATTTTGAACAAAAAAATGAAACCGCTCCGGGTGAAACAGCAATCTGCGGGTAAACCTGTAGTGGCGGATTCAATAAAAATATCTTCCGGCAAAAGGGTCACGTCTTAATTTTGAATCATACCCGGCCAAATTTAAAGTTTAGCCGTCACTTCCAGTCGGTTATTATCCGTGTCAAGCGTTTCAAACTCATAGTAGCCATCGCCTGTTTGCCTTGGCCCGCTTAAAATTGGGTATCCATCCACCTGCAATTCTTTAGCCTTTGCGTCCACTTCTTCGATGGTATCTACACCAAAAGCCAAATGAATGATGTCCTGTTGGTGGGGTGTCACCCTATCATTTAAGTTGTCAGGAATAGTTGGCATTGACATGATCTCAAGCCTTGCCCCGCCTTCAAAACTAATAAAGTAACTGCTGAAATGATTCTTATCGTTGGTGTATCTGTTGTTGGATTTTCCACCAAAATATTTGATGTAATATTCTTTCAATAGCTCCAGCCTGTTTGTACAGATGGCTACATGTTCCAGTATCAAAAAAATTTTGGTTTTGGGATTACCAGTGCAGTGTTAACAATAAATTGGAGTGCCTTCTATTTTATTACACGAATTAGAAAACCGGAATTACACGAATTGAAGAATGTGTTTTCATACAATTCCTGTATTCCTTCTTTGCGGTAGTCAGGTTTTACCCAGCGCTTTTTAGTGCAAAGCATTGCAAAAAACAATTACCCCTGCCCTATCAAAACTTTAAACCTTCCACTTTAAACCTCAAACTTCAACCTGCTCCAGAATATTAGTATAACAACGTAACATACCCCGTAATCGGTTGTCTGCCACTGCCAGGTTCTATGATATAGTAGTAGGTACCAAAAGGCAATGTTTTTCCTTTATACTTACCATCCCAACCCGGTGCCTTGTATTGCAAAGATTCATACACGGCCTGGCCTTCCCTGTTAAACACTTTTATTTTACATTCCGGGTAAGATTCTAAATATTGAATGGTCCAGTTTTCGTTTACACCATCGCCATTCGGCGTAAAAGTATTCGGAATCACCGGTGCTTTCAATAAGGTAACGATTACCTGGTCTGTTTTTTGGCAACCACCCGTTGCAGTTACCAATAACGTGTAGGTAATATCATCTTCATTCATTCCTTTAACCAATGGTTTTAATATCCTGGTATTATTTAAAAAGCGGCTGGGTGTCCATAAATATTGCAGGCCGTTTCCCGTAGCAATAGCATCAATAATGAGCTCGCCTCCCTGCAATAATACTTTATCCGGACCTGCATTCACCACCGGAAAAGCATGCACCGTAAACGATTTGGTTACCGTATCTCTGCAACCAAAGGTATTTTCGATCTGTAACTCAATGGTATAAGGCTGTGCAGTTGAATAGGTTTGTGATACAGGAAATGGATTGGTTGCCGTTTGCCCGTTATCAAAATCCCACAACCAGTTATTTACGGTGCCATCTGCACCGGTACTGTTATCACTGAATTTTACAAACTGGTTTTCACAAATACTGGTACTATCAGCCGTAAAATCCGCCACCGGCTGAGGATGAATTGTATTGACTGCAATAATGGTGGAATCCTTGCAACCGGCACCACTGGTAGTTTCTAAGCTTACATTATGTACCCTGTCTGTTGTAAAAATATGCGTTGGGTTTTTTGACCTGGAGGTATTGGACAACCCGCTTTGAGGATCATCAAAAGTCCACAAATAAGTAAATGCATTTTCTGTACCATCAGCAATGCTGGAAGTATCGGTAAAAGTAACAGCCGCATTAGGCAAACAAATACTTGCAGGAAACCTAAAGCCGGGAACGGGTAATGGATTTATCAGTACCTGCTTTTGGCTGCTGACTTTACAGCCATTGCTGGTAGTAATGGCGAGTGCTACCGTATAAGTAAGGTCGTTGACAAATACATGGTTCACAGATGCGCTGGACGAATTGCTGACTACAGGAGTGCCATCACCAAAATTCCAGCTCCAGTTTACAATGGTGCCACTGGCCGCAGGTACAGCCGATGAATCGGCCATTGTAATGGAATTCTTTTCGCATACCGGTTTACTGAAGCCGAAGTTGGCAATAGCGGGAGATAAAATTGTGATGCTTTGAGCATTCGTATCCACACAACCAAACGCTGAAGTATAGGTGTATAAAATCTGAAAGGTTCCTGCACCGGTTGAAGACGGAGTAAACAATCCTGCACTGTTAACTCCGGCACCTGTAAATACAGCACTTCCGGGTACGCCACCAATTTCGGAAGCTGCAGTGATTTGATACGAAACAGCGTCCAGGCATACAGGTGGTATCGTATTGAACTGCACATCAGGTATGGCATGTAAGGTTACTCTCTTAGTTACAGAATCCACACAACTGGTTCCTGAATAAGATTTGTATTTGATGAAAATGTCTTTGGCCAAAGGGGTTTGAAAAATGGCATACCGGTGTTTATACGTTTTAGCAAATGCCGGCAGGTCATCTGTTTCAAATATACCCGGGGTATTCACCACATCCCAGTAAATTTCTACTCTGGTAACATTTCCAAAGTTTACCGTGGAGCTGTCTTTTATTGCAAGGGAGTCATACGCACATAAGGCGGGCGAAAGGGTAATAAAGTTAGCCTTTGGAATGTCGCCATTTACTGTAAATGACTGCAACAGCGAGTCCACACAACCTGCGTTACTGGTAATCGTTAGTTTAGCCGTGTACAATCCAATCGCATTATACCGGTGTTGTGGGTCAGAAAGGATAGCAGTATTATTAACTCCCGAACCGGGATCACCAAAATTCCATGCCCAGCCGGCGATGGCTCCTGTTGTAATGGAAGAAGTATCGTCAAATAAAGCGGACGCATCACTGAGGCATACCTCGGGAGAAATGAACCCTGGCTTTGGCAACGGGTTGATGGTAATTGTTTTTGATACGGTAGCAGCACTTGCACATCCTTTATCTGTAACTACACTCAGTTGAACGTTGTACGTTTTTGCGGTGTCATACTTATATGTAAATGGCAAACTGCTATTGAGGATGGAATCCGGCCTGCCGTTTCCAAAGTTCCAGCTCCATACTGAAATATTACCGGCACCGGGAGTTGACAGATCCGTGATTGTAACATTATTTTTTTCACAAGCAGGTGCACCGAAACTAAAATTGGGTACCGGCAAAGGATTTACGATTACCGTTTTTGAAACGGTATCGCTGTTACAGCCCTTATCTGTGCTGATCCAGTGCCTGACGGTGAATGTATTTGCAGCAGCGAAGGTATGTGTTACATTTTGGCCTGTGACAGTTGCCGATCCATCGCCGAAATCCCACAACCAGTTGGTGATCGTATTGCCCTGTCCATTACTGGTGCTGCTGAAAGCGCTGGCAGTATTCAAACAATTCTCCGGGTTCACAGTAAAACCGCTGGTTGGCTGAGCAAATATATTTCCAAACAGTTTGGTTGTTTCCGCAACACAACCGTCCCCACTGGTTACCTTCAACGTTACATTGAATGGTCCTGCAGCACTGTAAAGGTGCGAAGGATTTTGAACAGCAGCACTGTCCCTTGCTCCGCTGGATGGCTCACCAAATTTCCACAACCACCTAAAGGCATCTTCATTGCCGTCCTGGATGGTACTGATATCCGTAAACATAGCAAGACCGTACGGCCGGCAAACAGCAGCAGGCATTGTAAAATCAACAACCGGGATTGGTGTGATGGGAAATGTACTAAGAAATGGAAAACTGGCACAACCACTCGCCGTTTTTATAGTTAAAGAAGTTGTCTGACTGCCAAGGGTATTATAAATATGCACCTGGCTGGAATTGTTGAGCAGGGTATCTTTTTGGCCATCGCCAAAATCCCAGTACCAAAATTCAATCGTATCGGGCGAAACAACGGTGGAGGAATCACTCAATGTAACAGGCTGCCCAAGGCACAAAGGCCTGGAAATTCCAAATTTTGCCACCGGCACCTGGGAAATCACTACCTGTTTGCTTGCAGTCGTTGTTGCACACCCGATATTGGTAACCACGTTAAAACTCACATTATAAGTGCCTGCAGCATCGTACCGGTGTACCGGGTTATCCTCAATACTGGTAGTACCATCTCCAAAATCCCAAAACCAACGGTAAGCGAACACTCCATCCTCATACACGGTATTATCGCTAAAGCGGATGGAGTCGGATACACAACCCGTGTGTACCCAGTTAAAGTCAGGGGTAGGCGTATTCCTGATAAAAAGGGTATCATCCTTTGTCTGTGTATTTCCACAACCATCCGTGCCAGCGGTACCTGCGGTAATAGAAACGGGATAATTACCTGCCGGACAATAAGTATGCGATGTTGCCAGCTTGTACCGCCACACCTGCTTGCCATTAATAAAATAGGTAGAATCTGCAACCGGGTTGTTGAAGGATTCATTTGGCTGAAAACCCTTAAAATCCCAGTCGAGAAACAGTGGCTGAAACGGGTAAGTAACAGTAAAATTAAATGGAGTACAGGCACATGCAGAGACGATGCCGGTGATATTCAGCGGGTTTAAGGGCCCAATGAAATTGTATAAATCTTTTAGGTTAGTACCTGCATTGTATCCATAAGTTTCGGCCCCGCCATAACCATACGCAATGGCATTAAATCCACTGTCTGCAGTTAAGGTATGAGCACCGGAAGTTACACTTACCTGCGCATAACTGTAACTGGGATCTTGTGGATGGGTGATAAAATTATAGGCCCCAATCGCTCCGGTTACAGTAAATGAAGGAGCAGCACTTGTTTTAATAACAACGTTTATCCAGTGTTGGGAAATCGCAGCATTGGGCGTAGAGTTTACAATAACCTCATCGATGGTTTGCTCCACCGGGCTGAGGTAGATCATCTCCGGATCTCCGTTTGAACCAATTGCATTGTTGCCACAGGTATTGGCAGTTGTTATAAACTGTGCTACCATAATTTGCTGGTCCGATTCTATCAATTTAGGCTGGTTGGTCAATGGCAGATCATAATAAAAATTATTGACGATACCCGTTAGCGTTACCCCATCTACTTTTACCACGGCTGCAGGGTCACTTACCCCAACACGGAAATAATTAAAGGGCATATTTTGCGTAGGTGCTGTCAAAAACTTTTTTCCCCAGGCGCTTTTCGGAAAAGCCTGGGCTATTAAGTTATCCGAGCTATTGGCATTGCCACCGCAGGCGATTTTTATTTTACCGCTACCCGAAAAAACGGCAATTTTTTTACAACCGATACCCCCATTGCTGATGGAGCGGATCTTTGAACCGGTAAGATCAGCACCCGAATAATTACCAGGCGATCCGCCAAACAATTCGCCCATTACATTATAAATTTCGCCCTGGTTAAGGGTAACAGTAAAAGGCACATTGGCGAGGTGGCTTTGGGTTTGTGCAGCAGGAGTAATTTCTACAGTAGTAGCACCCGTATCCGTTGCTACCACGAAGAAAAAGCTGTTTGAAAAATCTTCGTTGGAAACCTGGCTATAGTTGAGGGAATAATATTCTTTGCCCAAAGTATTGGTTGGAAATAAAATGGTGGCTCCGGATACATTTCCATTATAAATATGGGTATAAGCTACTACCGGGCGGTCGCTGGTAACATGTATGCCCCGGTTAAAAGTTCCTTCATTGGTAAGCCTTGCATCCTGGCTGCCAGATTTGGGTATTGGGCTGGAGGTGACAATCGTGCCGGGAGGTACATTGCTAATATTTTCTACATATCCAACAGCGGGAATCTCTATTTTAATATTGGTGAATCTTCCCGGGATGTTTTCAGTGGCAAAATACAAAACCATATCCTGCCCGTTAACTCCCCCGCCGCCATTTGTAACATACCTCACATGGTAACCATAGCCCAGCCAGAAATCTTTCCCCTTGTTGGAAAAATCCTGGGCAAAAGAAAAATAAGAAGCAGCGAGTAACAGCAGGAGAAAAGTAAAATTTTTCATCAAATCAGCAGTAAATATTGAGCAGTAAATTTAGGGAAACAATATGACTAAGATACCTCCAAAGTAAATTTAGTTGCCTGCTGTAAAATATTAGCTTGTTAGATGAAACATTCTTCGTTTCCAGGTGATCGCCCAAAAAACACGGCTTGATAAAAATAACAAAAGGCCTGATAGAAATCAAGCCTTTGTTTACGAACCTAATTCGGTTCTGTAACCCCCAAAGAAAACATCTTGTTTACCAAGCACAAGCTATATCCGTGGGGATGAATAGTAAACGGTGATTGTGCTATATTATTTTGTTGTGCTGGTAATTTTGTGTAATTATTTTATTTTCTCTACAGCCCTTTCAAATAATTATTCGGTCCCTTACGCTGCTTATGCGGAACTGATGCCTGTACCCTTACCGGGATAAGCGCCCAATAGGAAGGTGCCGGATGAAAGGCGGTTGATTTGATTTTTCCCTGCTTTTGATGGAAAAAGAATTGACCTGTTTTTGAAACAGTCTTAAAAAATTGTTGCAGCAATGTGTTCATGATGGGTACGTATTTTTATAAAACTGGTAATAAACTTTGTTTTCGGAACATTTTGCAGGCGGCCATTGCCTACTGAAATTCAAAAACTGCAAACCCTCTATAATTAAGAAAGTCGTTTAAAATGGTGATCCAGACCATATCAAACGACTTTTTCTTAATAACACTGAAGAAACCCTGTATAATTAGTTTGTTATTATCATTTCAAGACCAGGATTTACTTGTTTCCTAATTCACTTGCCACATTTCCTGTGTTAATTGATATACCCACATCATGCCAAAACGCAACATATTGACATTCAATACATTAATTTAATTGAAAGTGGCCACATTTCCGCTAATTGGAATTAATTCCAACCAATAGAATTATGCCCGGTATTTTGTTGGTGGCGATGCAATAAAGAATTTTACGAATTAATTTTATAAATATATATAATATTATAGTGAAAATAGAAGAAAAATTGACCTAAAATACTAATATAAAATAAATATTATATATTAGGCGAAATGAAAGATGCGCATCAACCTGCGTGGAAGCTTGTTCTCAAAAAAAGGGCGTTATTCAGATGATACCCAGAAAACTTGCTTAGAAAAAGAATTTAAAACTTGGCTGCCATTTTTAAATTAATCAACTTACTATTTCATCCATCTCATCAAAACGTTTTAAGAGCCAGTTTAGAGCACCCTATTTATTTTGCGGCCTGGACATAACTAAGCCAGAAAATATCCAGAATTAACAAATTCAGTAGTACCAAATATTAGAATAATAGCGATCAAGTGAATTTAATTAACTTTAATAACCATCTAAGCAATATAAATGCTTTATTATCAGTTTTTTAATATATAAAATATTTATAAAAATTGTATTGGGGTGATAAATATTTATCAAGTAAAAAAAATGAAAAGCTTCATTTAAATTTAATTGATTTAATATTAAGTTATATATCATAAACAATTAAATATCATTATTTTACATACCTATTTATTTACCTTTTAAATTAGTATAATAAAAACCGGATTGTGATTTATTTTTGGCGCAAAAAACTAATTAAGTTAGCTGGATAATCTGAAACGTCATTTTCATTTCTGACTTCATGTGCTTATCTTGCTCGTCAGTACAAACCATCCCCCACCAATGCGATCTACAAAAACCAGTTTATTCAGTTTCCTCATGCTTCTGACAATATTGCAGTTTTCTTGCAGCACACCCAAAGCACTTGAGTACCGGGATTTTAAAAACTTTACTATTGAGAAATTGGGTTTTTCTTCTTCCTCGGTTAAAATGGATATCGTTTACTATAATCCAAACAACTACGGTTTGCAGCTAAAAAGAACAGATTTAGATATTTTTATAAATGATGTTTTTATGGGACATACGTCACAGGAGTATCAAATCACGATTCCAAAGAAAGAAGAATTCAGCATCCCGCTCAGGATGGAGGTGGACATGATAAACATTTTCAAGAACGGATTGAATGCAATGTTGTATAACCAGGTGTTGGTAAAAGTTACCGGATCGGTAAAAGTGGGGAAGGCAAATGTCTTTATTAGTTTCCCGGTTACTTACCAGGGAACGCAAACTTTTACCCTGTTTAAATAAAAATTAAGAACAGCCGCTTTTGCCATTTACCGGGAAATGAGATTAGGTTCGATTGGCCGAAGATAAATTTGGCGGGGTAAAAATAGCGTTGGGTAGTTTTGTCATCGACACGCTTGCCAAAATGTTGGTCAATATTTGGGGGAGTATTATTTTACAAAAATGCTACTTTGAATTTTGCGTTTGGAAAGCTTTAATCGCTTTTTTTATACTCTTGTGTTTTTGAATCAATTCTTCTGCGGCTTCCCGGCTTAAGCCCAGTTCGTGCGAAAGAATACCGGTGGCCCTGTGCCAGAGTTTGGAATTGGAAAGCCGCATCTCGATCATTTTATTGCCTTTTACTTTCCCCAATTGAATCATCAGTGAAGTGGAGATCATGTTAAGCACCATTTTTTGTGCAGTTCCGGCTTTCATCCGGGTACTGCCGGTCACAAATTCCGGTCCTGTCAATAATTCGATGGGATAATCGGATGCTTGAGCGATACTGCTGCCGGCATTGCAAACGATACTCCCGGTGCTGATGCCATTTTCTTTGGCAGTTTTAATACCTCCCAATACATAAGGTGTTTCACCGGAAGCAGCGATGCCCACCAAAAAATCGTTCTTATTGATGGAGAATCCTGCCAGGTCTTTCCATGCCTGTGTGCGATCATCTTCTGCAAACTCCACCGCTTTCCTGATCGCAATATCGCCCCCGGCTATCAACCCAATTACGAGATCATCCCGTACGCCATAAGTTGGCGGTATTTCAGACGCATCCAATATGCCCAGCCTGCCGCTGGTTCCGGCGCCAATGTAAAACAACCGGCCGCCTGCCTTCATTTTCACCAAAGCTGCTTTTATCAGCTTTGCAACCTGTTCAAGGGATTTGTTCACTACACCGGCTACTATACTATCTTCTTTATTTATATTGGATACCAACTCCCCGATGGTCATTTTCTCCAGGTCATTATAGTAAGAAGGTGATTCTGTATTTTTCTTTTGGTCCATAATTGAGCAATTAAATGCTATGAATTCACGGGTCAGTAAATAACGAACAGGTGAACAGGTTAAGTGTACAATACTTACAGGAATGCTATTTTAAGTACCAACCGCCTCACCAATGCAGCAAAACATTAGCTGCATTTCCGGGCTCATACCATACAATTAACCAAGCCGCTTTTTAATATGCAAACTCCTGAATGCAACGGCAAACGCAGCAAACAGCAGCATGCTCCCCAGCAAAAAAGGTGCACCGGGCAAGTATACCGGCGCCTGGTCGTGTGAAAAATAAAAGAACAAATTGTTCATTAGTAGCGGCCCTACAATGGCACAGGCACTTTGCATACTTGCTAAGGCACCCTGCAGTTCACCCTGTTCGTTGGCAGGCACCTGGCCAGCCATTACGGCTTGTAACGCAGGCTGGGCAATACCGCCAAAACAATAAGGTATTAAAAATACAAACATCATCCAGCCCTGGTTGGCTATGCCGAACAAAAACATACCGATGGTATAAAGCAACAGTCCGAAATAAATACTTTTTTCATTGCCCAGCTTAGGATTAATATACCTGATCAACCCGCCCTGTACAATAGCCACCAGTGCGCCCACTACTCCCAGGGATATACCCACCATTTTTTCATCCCAGTTAAAACGGTACATGGTAAAATAACTCCAGTTGCTCTGCACCGCATGTGATGCCAAATACACCAGTGTAATCGAAATGAGCAACCCGCCCAAAGCCGGAAATCGTTTCATGCGGAAAAGCGAACTCAGTGGATTGGCCCTTTTCCAATTAAACTCCCGGCGGTTTTCTTTTGATAAGGATTCAGGCAAAACAAAATAACCGTACAGCCAATTGAGCAATGCCAAACCTGCTGCGGCATAAAAGGGAATTCTTGGGCCAAAGTGACCTAAAAAGCCGCCGATCACGGGACCTATAATGAATCCCAGCCCAAAGGCGGCTCCCACCATCCCGAAATTTTTGGCCCTGTTCTCTACAGAACTGATATCTGCAATGTAGGCAAACCCGGTAGTGATACTTGCGCCGGTGATGCCGGCAATGACCCTCCCAAGGAACAACCAGCCATAAGTTGGTGCCAGCGCAAGGAAAAGATAATCTATACCAAATCCAAATAATGAAAATAATAAAACGGGACGCCGGCCATACTTGTCGCTTAAGCTCCCCATTATCGGTGCAAATAGAAACTGAACAAATGCATAGGCAAACATTAGCCAGCTTCCATATTTAGACGCTCCGCTGATATCAACCCCTTTCAATTGCGAAATTAAGGTAGGCATCACCGGGATGATGATACCAAAACCAATCACATCAATCAGCAACGTAATAAAAATAAATCCGATCGCAGCAGTTTTGGAGGAAGATGCCATGGGTTGTTAGGTATAAATTTGGCTGCAATTTATACAAACCAAAAAGATAATGCAGAAAAATAAGCACGCACAACCTGCTTCCCTACCTTCTTAAAAAATAATCGGCTGTTATCCTTTGAGCTTTGTCACCAGGTCAATATATTCCTGCATGGCCGTTTCTTTTGATTTGCCTTTCAATTCTTCCCACGCATTGTATTTTGCTTTGGCAACAAAATCAAAAGGATTGGATGGAACGTCGCCTGACACATCGCCTTCGGTAGCTTGTTTGTAAAGGGAGTATAACTTAAGTAAGGTTTCGTTATCCGGTTTTTGAGCAAGTGTTTTGCTGCTGGCGGCAGCCTGTTCAAAATGTGTGGTTAATTCCATGATAGCTTTTCATTTTATTTTGAGATTGTAAAGTAGGGATTTTATTTTCAGCAAAATATTTTATTGCTGCCTCTATTATCATACTTGCCCGCAGTTAACTTTTTACCTGGCAGAAGAATACCACCAGGAGTATATCAGCCAGCACCGCGGTAACCCTTATGTTCTACAATGTTTTTAATCCCGGTTTTGAGCATTTCAACAGCAGCTTCAAAGGAAATTTCAAACAATAAAATCTATCCCGATAATTTATCCAATTCCTTACGATAGTCGTACTGCAGGTCTTCATGCAATGTGGCTATCGTCTTTTCAATTTTTTTTATTTGTGAATGGTACAGGTTATTGAGGGCAGTGTTTTTGTCTATCCGTATTCCGGATTGTTTCAGCACAGCGCAAAAATGAAGCAGCAACTCTATCTCTGCCTGTTTTGACCCGGTATGTTTACTATATTTATTGACGAGCCGCAAAATTTTCCGGATGGTCTTTTTAGCAAAGTACAGGTTAGTTTTGTTCACTTCGGTAAACGAGTCCGATATCTCTTCTTTAACCAGGTCAATATATCCCGGTTCATCCTGCGATTGAAACAGCATATAATTGAGCAGTTCTTTATTATCCTTTTTATATTTTATTAGTCGCACCGCTATTTCCACTAACTCAGCAGCGGAGAGGGTATTTAATTCTGCTTTCAATTCGTTGACAGAAGCTATTTTCATTTTGCCGTTTAATTCATTTTGCGTTAATCAATTATTTCACCTGCTACATATACCTGCCTGGCAGATGGTCCTTTTGGAGGGATGATAAAATCTATTTTCGCTTTATCTCCCGGCTGCAATACAATATTTAATGTGGAGCCCACATAATTAAGGATGGCGCCATTTTGTGCAGGTGCCAGCTTAAAAGGAAAGCCATTGTTGATCTGGATATTCAAGCCCTTTACATTTTCTCCTGAAGCCATGATGGTACCGATGATGACGGTATGTACACCTGCCTCCACCCGTACTACCCCATAGTTTTTATCTGTGGCATCCAGCGCAGAGCTGTTGTTGAAATAAATCTTTTTGGACGTTTGTGCCATCACTGCAGAAGTGAAAAAAAATAAAGCAGCAATGCTGTTGATAATGACGGGTTGTTTCTTCATTTGGATAATTATTTTGCTAAAAGTATTGATTATTTCTTTTAAATAATTTCAGCAGCCAGCCAAAACCGATTGCCAAATCATTGCATTGCTTTATTATTGCAAATAAATTTCTATCTATGAAAAAGACTTTACTCATTCTAATATTACTTGTAACTGTATTATGCTGCAATGCCCAAACTTCAAAGCCGGTTTCTCAAGACCATGTATTTGGCGATGCTTTAAACAAAATCGTAGCCGACTTCAAAAACAACTTTGTTTCATTACAGGGTGCAAAGTTACCGGCTGAGGTAGATGCCGATACTTACCGCTCAAAAGTATGTTTACCGGCCGCCCTTGGGTGTAAAATTATGCGGTATCATTCGGTTGAGGACAACTCGGCAAGCTGGCAGGCGGCCACCTATGCAGGTGACAATTATGATGACGCTTTGAAGATGTATAAAAAAACGTTTGCCCTCGTTAAAAAAACAAAGGTGAAAGGACCGGATGCCGCAGGTAACAACTTTGAAGGGAAACTGGAAAGCACTGATGAGAATGTAAGGTTTGCTGTAAGTTCATTGCGGCTGAAAACAAATGATCACCTATATAAAAATTTAGTGGCCGAAGTGGAACTGATGAGTAACTACAACGGATGGGAAGTACACCTGAATATTTACACCAAAAAAGCAGTTGCAAAAGCAGCAACCGATGAAGATGATATGCAATAACCTGCTGTAAAAAACACGAGCATCACTAAAAGAAAAAACCTCCTGACCGGAGGTTTTTCATAGACTTCCCATGATTGTTGACATGGTTGTTCTTCGGAGGTATTGGATGGTTTCAGGGGTGTAAGTATTTTCGATATAAAGATGGTTTAGAATGAAAAACTGATATTGTAACGGTAAATTAGTAATTTATTTTTACAAAAATCATTTTAGCAAAAAATAAATTGTAGCCTGCACATTTAATGCATGCCTTTTACAAAATCTACCGCAGCACCGCCACATTACCTGTAACAATTGCTGGCTTTCCATCGGTGCCTGCAATTTCCATTGCATAAACAAAAACACCGCCGGTAACCTTTGCCCCTTTAAAATTTCCATCCCAACCTGCAGCGGCATCATTTGTATAAAAATTCATTTTTTCAAAAACGGTAACTCCATCCCTGTTAAAAATCTTGAGCCTGTTTATTTTTATACTGGCAGCAGCCCTGGGATAAAATATATCGTTGCTGCCATCAGCATTTGGTGAAAACGTATTCGGTACAAATACATCCCCTCCTTCGTTAATAACAGTAATAGTTATTTTATCCATTGCCACACATCCTGCGGCATTCTTCACTTCTACTTTGTATTCTGTACTGGCAACCGGTTTCACAGTAATGGCATTACCAGTATTTCTGAAAATACTACTTGTTGGCGACCAGTGCACTGCTGTAACGTCAGCAGAAACAACTGGTATTAGGTCCACCGGCGAACCAGTCATAATTTTTTTATCAGTACCGGCATTTACAGTTGGCAACGCATGAACGATCACACGCACATAGCCTGTATCTTTAAAGCAACCGTTTTCACCCGAACCGATTACCCGGTAGGTAGTGTTGCCTAACGGGTTTACAGCAGGCGTAGCCGAATGAATATCACTTAAGCCATCAGCAGGAACCCATTCATATTTATCAGCGCCAGCGGCGTTTAATTTCACAGATTCACCGGCACATAACTTAGCCTGGGTATCGTAGTTCATTTTAAATGGTGCCACCACTTTAACAGTGATTGAGTCTTTTGCAGTGCACCCATTTGCAGTAGTGGCTGCAACTGAATAGGTTGTTGTAACGCCGGGAGTTGCAATTGGTGAGGAGCAACTAACACAACTTAAACTGGCAGACGGTGTCCATGAAAATAAATTGGCACCAGCGGCAACCAGTGTTGCATTTTTCCCTTTGCAAATTAAACTATCTCCTGTTATATTGATGTTCGGCAAAGGATAGGCTTCAATTGTTTTATTGATTACTTTTTGACAACCGTCGTTGTTAATGGCAATCATTTTTACCAGGTAGGTACCGGCTCCTGTATACAGTTGCGGTGGAGGATTCTGCAGTACAGATGTATTTCCATTTCCAAAATCCCAGTGCCACCGGATACCCGGAACGTCTGAAACATTTGCGATGCTGGAAAACGTTGCTGTAAGCGGCGAACAACCACTGGCAACAGGTTGCAGGTTCACGCTGGGTAAAGCGACCACCTTTACCGGCTGAGCTGTAATAAAACTATCAACACAGCCCCGTGCCGTTCTTACCTTCAACGAAGGATAAAAGTTACCCGGCGAAACATATTGATGTGGCGGGTTAATGATACCCGTTGCATAGGTACTGTCACCAAAGTTCCAGTAGTATTTTATAATGCTGTCATTGCTCACCGTAGCATTGCTGAAAGTAACAGCATCCGAACCACAGACTCCGTTAGCAGGGAAATTAAATTTTGCTGAAACATGTACAATATTGATTGTATCGGCTCCGCTTACCGGTACCCGGCAACCAATATCGTCTGCCAGCATAATTTTGGGCACGTATTTTCCTCCATCGGTGTATATATGAGTAACTGCAGAGTCGGAATTGACAACCGTAGTACCATCATTAAAATCCCAGGTGTAAGAAACTGCATCTACTGTATGCGCTTTGAAATTCACCAATTGCGGTTTACATAAATTGAGTGGGTTATAACTAATGTATCCCTTTGGCCCCTTTACGATGATCTGCTTTTGCATTTGATACAAACAGCCGCCACTCCCTTTTACAGTTAACGTGGCAATGTAAGTGCCGGGATAGGAATAGAAATGAGATGGATTTGGGTTAGTAGTAGAGGTACCATCGCCAAAGTCCCAAAGCTCATCTGCAGCATTAATGGAATTATTGGTAAACTGTATCACCAATGGCGGGCATGTTCTGAATGAATCACTCATGCTAAATCGGGCCACCGGGTTATTAATATTGATATAATTACTGAGTACACTGGAATCTTTACATCCGTAAACGTGACTGATCACCATCTTTACAGTGTACCTGCCTTCTGCAACAAAGCTATGCCTGGGCGATTGACCTGAAGCAAAACTGCCATCTCCAAAATCCCAGCGATAGCTGGTTCCGGGCTCTGCATAAGGCGCTACAAAGGCCACCTGCTTATTGGTACATGCCACTGTATCATAAGCATAAAATAATGGATTGAGTTTTTTAATCGTTACTGCCGACGGCAGTTTAAACGAGTCTGCACACCCTTTGCTGTCTGTTACTTTCAAGCTTACAATATAATTGCCCCGGTTGTTATAAACATGCACAAATGGCGCTGCATTCAAAGTTTCAGTGTGGCCATCACCGAAATTCCATTGCCAGCTTTGTATTGCATTGATACCATCTGTTATTGAACTGTCGGAAAATACCACCGGGTTGTTGGCACAGGTACCGGCAACGGATACTCCAAATGTTGCTTTGGGACCATGTACCTTGATATATCCCTGTTTTGTGATGGAATCCCTGCAGTTTACCAGGTTAATTATTATTAACCTTACATTGTAATTACCGGGCTGGTCATAAATATGGGTCACGGTATTTTCGGGAGAGGTTTCATAATTTCCATCACCAAAATCCCAAATAAAACGGCTTACCTCGTTTGAGCGCAAAGTGGCAGTGAAGGTAGCCTCCGTCCCTTTGCATAAGAGGGTATCCGAAGCAAAAAAATCAGGCAAAACTTTTGCAACCCTGGCAACTTTTGACTGGTAAAAATCACAGCCCGTTGTGTGGTTAAATGCCGTAAGTGACACATCATAAGTTCCGGTGTCTGCGTAAGTATGCAATGGGTTAAGGAGTGTGGATGTGTTACCATCGCCAAAATTCCAAACCCATTGTTCTGCACCAATAGAAAAATTACTGAATGAAAAAGCGAATGGATTTGCGCAGGTAAAATTATATGAAAATTTTGCCACTGCGGGTTTGATATAAATATAGCGTTGCTTCGTTACCGTATCTGCACAGCCACCGTTCAATACAATCAACTGCACTTTCATAAACCCGGTGTCTTTATAAATATGTTTGGGATGTTGATCGGCGGTTTGTGAATTGTCGCCAAAATACCATTGCCACTCACTAGCCCCACCAACAGAAAGATCGGTAAACCTGATGGCCGTTTGTGCACAGGCATTTGTTATGTCGGCAGAAAAATTGCCCACAGGTTTACTGTTTATCCTCACAGCATTTGGCATAGCAACTGTATCCCTGCAACCTGCTATATCCTCAACAGTCAGCGATACAGCATGGTAACCTTCGGCGATAAACGTGTGTGCCGGTGAAACCGCATTTGAAGTGGCACCATCACTAAAACTCCACACATAGTGCGCAATGCTTTCTGTACCTGTTGAGGATACTGATAATTGCCTGGTAAGGCCGGAACAACCACTGTCGGGTAAATTATCAATGGAAACAAAAGGCTTTTGAATTGTTATATAATTAATTTTTTCAAGTGAATCCAAACAACCGTTTACATTTCTTACTATCAATTTCACAGTGTACTTCCCGGTATCGGTAAATACATGCAGCGGTTGTGAAGTTGCAGCAAAAATACTGTCACCCACACTCCAGGAATAACTGTTACCAGTTAAAACCTGGTTAGTGAAATGCACCAGTACCGGGGGTTTGCAACCGGCAGTAATATCTGCTGTAAAGGCGGCACTGACTGGTGCATCAACCTGTATATTTTTAATGGCAGAATCAATACAACCATATTGATTGCTAACAAATAATTTGACTGTATAACTTCCGCCATTGGCATAAGTGTAAACAGGGCTCGCCGCCGGGGAGGAATCGCCATTGCCAAAAATCCATTTATACCTAACACTGCCATTGCCGGTGGTGCTGTTGTTAAATATTATTTTTGTTGGGGTACACCGCGCCGAAACTGAATTGGTAAACCTTGCTTTAACTCCGTTGATATTGATATAGGCCGTCTTAAGTACATTGGATGCACAGCCGTTAATGCTACTCACTTTCAGGCTTACATTATAACTGCCAATTTGATTATAGGTGTGAGAAGGGTTAGCGGAAGTTGATAATTCTCCATCACCAAAGTCCCATTGCCATGTACCGATGCTGCCGGTACTGGAAGTGGTTTGATCAGTGAAACTAACTGCTAACGAATTACATCCGGTGTTTTGTGATGCAGCAAAATCAACCGCAGGTGCCCCATACACGGTTATGAAACTGAGCTTTACAATTGAATCAGTTGCAGTGCCTGTGGTGATGGTGAGTTTAACGGTATATACACCCGGGTTAAAATAAGTAACCGAAGGATTTTGAAGGTATGAGGTAGTGCCGTTACCCAGGTCCCATTTCCATTGGGTGATGTTGCCGGCTGACTGATCTGAAAAATTTACCAGTATGGGTACACAGCCGCTGACGGTATTACTTGTAAACCTTGCAACAGGCTGACCGTGAGCCACTGTGCTTATAAAAAGCAGCAGGCTCATCCACACGAATTGTGATAAGTGGTTTTTGTTACAGGATCTTGATTTCATTACTGTACCGTGAAATTTGGATAAAACCGTTTTTGTGTTTTATACAAATAATTACTGAATGATGGCTTTGGAAAAAGGGTTTAATGCCGGGGATGGCTATACAGAAAGTATAAAACTTTCCATTAGTTTCGGTTCATCAAAGCCGCTTTGTACCAGGAAGCGTATTTGTACTACAGTAACGAAGAAAGAAGTGAATTATTATAAATAAGGTATTAAATATTTGGCAGGTAATACGGTGACTACAAACCATATGGGTATTAGATTTGGTAATAATACCGAATGTTTTTTGTAGCACTAAAACAGGCGCAAAAAGTAAGCATGGCACATGAAAGCTGAAGGCAATTAAGCTGCACTGCGTGCACACTTTAAACCCTTAGGGAGCCACGGAAGCCCCTGAGTGCGTAATAAGATTCTGCCTCGTTGTGGTATACGAATACCCTGCCGTAACGGTAATCTGCAAAGATGGCACCACCGGGTTTCCTGGTATCAGCAGGTGTTGCTATCCAGCTTGATGTTTTTGTATCGAAATTTAGTTCCGTCGTTTGGAGGAACTGCAACTCCCTGTATTGCGCTTCCATCGAAAGCCCATATCTGCTGCCATCTCACCCCCGCAGTTTGCTGTTTGTTTTCTTTCCATTTCTCCAACACTTCATGATCGAAACAAACACTTCTGCGACCTTTAGGGCTTTCGGCCGAACAATCATAAAAAATATATTCGCCCGGTTTATTATCATAACCAACAACGTCTGGTTCACCGCCGGTTATTTCCATTTCATTCAGCGTCCAGTGTTTCTCTTTATTGGCTTCCAACTTTGATTGTATGGCAACCCATTCAAGGCCTTTGTGTCGGTGCAGGTTTTTCTCAAAACGGTTTTTCAATGTCTTAAGTAGTTCTTTACTTTGCTCTGATAACAATTCTTTTTTATTGTTTTTCATATTGCTGATACTTTGACTGCTTTATTCTTTGTTTTAAACAATTATTGTCCTGCGAATACCGGAGTAACTTATCAGAACCTACTCTCACACTACATCGTAAGCCGACTCCATTTCCACAAGTTCATTACGAAGTTTTGATAAATGTGTTGTCATTTTTCTAATCCTGTTCATCGGATCATTCAGTTTAATGATCAATATAATTACTTGCTCAAAGGAATCAAATTCCAATGCAAACACAAACCGTACTTCCAACTGCCGGTCATACACATTCGCCTTACCAGCATTGTTTGTATCGAAAAGAAAATCAAATGCTAAAACGCCCTTATTCGAAACGATTGTTTCCTTTAGTACTTGCTTTAGCTGCTGGGTGTCCATATTAAAAATATCTAAAAATTTGATTCATTTATTTTTCATCAAGTATTAATCATTCAATCCATTTCCATTGAGCATGTGCTGTATACTTTTTTCAATCCTCGACTCCCGGGTTTTGGATTGCTTGGGTGCAGAAAAATGCAGCAGGTATCCTCTCTGCCGCCCTGGTGTCAATGATTCAAAAGCTTTTTTTAAGGCATGCTTTTTATCTAATTGCGTTTGAAATTCTCCGGGAATGCTGTATTCAGCAGTCTTTTTTAAATCTACTTTTAAACCGGCTTTTTCTTCTTCAATGGCTTCATGAATATAGGCTTTCAGGATTTTTTTCAGCTTGATTATTTCCTGATCATTCGTAAACCGAACCTGGCGGGCTGCCTGCATATTCTTTGTTTGCCGGATGAGCATACCATTCATATCTTTTAACAGGGTGCCTTTGAAAAATAATAATGCACAGTATTCTTTAAACACATGCATTAAGCAGTCACTAACTGTTGCTATTAAGGTATTACGCCGATTTTGTATTCTTTATAACTCAACGCCTTAACGCCTTGACGGCTTGACGGCGATTTACTAATTTTTCACTTGAGGGGATAAGAGTTTTTGAACCAGGTTGGGGAAAGAAATATTTAATTTCTATGTCAAATTATTTCCTGTTTTTTACAAAGTCAAAAACCGCACCAACGGCAACATTTATAGCTAATCCCATTGCTATGCTTAAAGAAGTATTCTCGGAAGAAGCGCTGTAGGCTGCACCGAATGCAACTGCAAGAGCAGCCCCAATGCCGATGCCAATACCATCTCCGGATATTTTATTTCCTGTCATAATTAACGTTTGCGTTTTTACTTATTTATTGTTGTCTATTTGATGGTTGCCGTGCCGGACGATACAATGACCCTATTTTAGCGGTTCGCTGCGTATTCTTTATGTCTTACTCGTTTAATATGGTCAAAATCTTCCTGTTTGGTAAAATACTCAAGCCCTAAAATTAATAATGTTGAATTGATAAAATTTACCTTCTGCATTGTTGGTAATAAATCCCAATTGCTTATGGCCCATAAGTATATACTGTAATAAAAAATCAAAAGACAAACTTCACAAAAGAATTTAAATAAATGAAGCCTTGTTTTTAGGATAAAAATAGTGACAATAATTATGCATGTCCAAAACAAAGTGATTGATATGTTTAGCATTAAGTCATGCAAAGGTGTTATGATTAAAAACATACATAGAATATTAACTGCACCTCCATATTTTAGAATATTTGCAGCATTTTTTTCAGGTATTTTTCTTGACATATTAAGGAAAAATATTGCATAACTAAATGGCAGCAAAATCATTCCCAAGCATGCCCAAATTCTGGATGAGTTTTCAGATCCATTGATCGCTTTTGTTGCAAACAAATTGCTTATAAAATTTTTTGTCCAGTCAAAGCCAACGGAATTCTTGTTAAACATTGTGCCTCCCGGGTAAACTGAAGTAGCTATTATCATTAAAATTAAAGAAATGACTACTCCTATTAAAACTGAATATTTCTTAATCATTTGCTTAATGTGTGTTTGTAAACATCCAATAAAATTAAACCACTTGTAAAGTTGGCGAAACCTAGTCTCTTTTCGTTTAATTAACTTGTTCTGTCCCTATGATTGTGTGTCGGTACAATGAACGCTATTATAACTTGTATTCCAGAGTTTGGTGCCTGACAAGGCATCTGCCTGGAACGTAACCCAGTTAAAATAGCCGCTGTTTACTGAATTATACCCAATCACACTTAACCTGCCGGCTGCCAGCACGAATTTTGTGGCAAAATCATTACCCCCAAAATCGTAACTCTGCTTCCATTGCTGTACACCGGTTGAATTGAATTTATAAATGGAGATATCCTGTCTGGTGGTTGATGAAACCTGGTTATTATAACCAGTAAGCAAATAGGTATTACCGGCAGCATCCAATTCTACATCATTGCCACCTCTGCCCAACACTGCTTTTGTCCATGTTACATTTCCTGCTGTATCCCACACAATAACGGGAGCCTGGCTCAATGTGCCGGAACGACCTGTCATCGCAATCCTGCTTCCGTTAAGCCTCATACCTGCAAAGCCATTGGAAGCATTACTGTACTATTTTTAGTAAAAACCAATATTCCTGAAGAATTCAATTTATACAAAACAAACCCGGAAGGGCTGGCAGCAGATGTGCCGATGTAAATATTTCCAAAGTTGTCTACTTCACTTCTAAGATTAAATGCACCAACAGAATTACTTACAAGAACAGAAAGGGTTATATTTTTTTTCCACAACAAAAAACCAGAAGGGTTGTATTTTAATACCACTATTGCATTTGGATAAATTCTACCTCCGCCTATCGAGTAACGGAAGCCTGTAACAATGGCGTTGTTATTTTTGTCAATACTTGTCCAAACCGGTTTTCCATAATTGCCTGCAGTGCCAGCAGTAGAAATTTTCTCCCATTGCAATACGCCAAATCGGTCATACTTCCTGGTATACGTGTTTTGGCTTTGAATGTAACCGGTTACAAATACATTGTCAAGGCTGTCCCTTGCTACCATAGTGCCTGTTTTCAGGTAATTATCGGCTGGCCTTATCCAGTCGGTAGAATATTGTGCAACTGAATTTAATGATAAGAAAAGCAGGATAGTCAGCAGTGTGTGAGTGTGTTTTATAACAGTATATTTTAATTGTTGCCGGTATTGAGAGGAATAACCTATTGGTGCAATTGCTCCATTTCGCCCCACTTAAACAGTTAAAAGCAAACGAAATTTGGCTAGCCCCATTTTTATCTTTTCTGAATACAAATTTATTACAGCAGAAATTTTGATATGGTGACCAAAGTCACCGCATTAAAATAATTCTATACTATCATAATGCTGCTTAACCTTTTGATAGCTTTCCAGTTTCTTCATCACCCGGCTTATGACTTCCCTTGATGAACCCAAATCATTTGCTATTTCTTTGTGAGATATCTTTACCGGGTTTTTGCCGGTCATTGAAATTTTTTCTTTTAAATAATCCAACAGGCGCTTGTCAAGTTTGTCGAAAAGCAGGTGATGAATGCAATCAATCATTTCGGTGTACCGCAGGTCGTATTGCTGGTAAAACAATTGATTGATGACCGGGTATTCTAAAAGCCATTGGCGCAGTTTATCAGCGGGAATAAGCAGGGCGCTGGTCTTTTCTTTTGCTATTGCAAAAATTCGGCTACTTTCCATTTTTAGGCAGGCAGAAAATGACATGATACAGCTCTCTCCCGGCTGAATATAATAGAGCAATAACTCCTTATCCTTTTCAGCGGTAAAAACCTTTACTAACCCATTCAAAACAATAGGCACCACTTTTATATATTGGCCTTCTCTTATGATCTCTGTATTGGCAGGAAACTCATTAATAACAGATGCTTCCAAAATTGTATTCATTAACTCACTGCCATACAGGTTAGACAGCTTTTCTATTTCCATACTATTCTTCATTATTTAAAATTAGACTGTACAATATTTTACCGAAATATTTCTTGCTGACTGGGTTTAATTGGCTGCTGAATAAGCAGCATACCATCATGATTTGTTCAGTGAGAAAGACCATTCCATTATTCTTGCAGAAAGTTCGAGAACCATGTTTAAACGTTGATGTAAAAGTTGGTAAATAAGTTAATCCCAAGTATGATTTTTATCATAATTGAAAATAATTGTGATCACACTTACTTCACTCATAGTGCTGGCCATTTTGCCTTTTAAACTTTGGCAATCAAATTTGTAGAATAGAATTTTTACCAGGTAAATTAAATAAAGACTAACTTTTCAAAATACCTTATTACAAACCGTTGGAGGTAACGGCTGGTTTCATACAACGTTGAACGCAACCCGGAAAACGAAAAAATTTCAGTTAAGCTAACCTGGAGTTATTTGCTTTTTTATTCGATGAGAAAAGAAGAATTATTTCTTTTTTCTCTTAGCAAGTATATTCCAGGTCCGCCTGATAACACCAACAACGGCCTAAAAAAAAGCAGCTCAAAACAAACAATATTTTGAGCTGCTTTATAAACTAAATTGATCAATATCCTTCCTGTTATTCAATTAATAGCTTTAGGATTTCTACTTCTTCTCTATTGAGTATCCTTACGATATACCATCCCTTTGCTAAACCTTTTGTTTGAATCTCGTTATTGTAACTGCTCAATTGGCTGCTATAGACTTTTTGTCCATGTGTGGATAGTATCTCGATGGTAACCGGCAGCGTCGTACTATTTGGCAATGTAATTGTAAAACGTCCATTCGCTGCAGGGTTGGGGAATAGCATTAATTGATTCTCAATATTTGCCTGTTTCAATACAGGTATACAAGTTGTTAATGCATTTGCTTTATTGCTCCATACTGATGTTCCTGCTGTGTTGTAGGAACGCACTATGTAGTAATATCGTTTGTTTCTTTGTAAATTAATATTCCTGTAAGTTTTGATATTAACGCCAACTTTTGTCACCAGGCTATAAGTACCATTTATACTGGTGGCTCTTCTTATTTCAAAACCAGTTTCATTATTAGCATTATCAATCCAGTTCAAGGTTATTTCTTTACACCCGGTTGATGTTGCTTTAAGGTTAGTTGGTGATGAAGGAACTACGGGCGGAGGGGCTACAGTGGAAGCATTAGCAACGTTACTCCATGCGGAGGCTGTATTATTAGAGCCAGTTGCCTGTACCCTGTAATAATAAACAGTTGAATAAGCCAGGCCGGTATTAATGTAAGTTCTGCTATTGGCAGCTAACGTAGCAATCGTGATAAAACTATTCCCGGGTGCAGGTGACCTTTGCAAAACGTAACCGGTTTCATTGCCGGCATTATCTGTCCAGCCAAGATTAATGGTAGTGCCGGTAGCTGTTGCTGTTAGTGCTGTGGGTGCTGCTGGTGCAACT
>Ga0105048_10000539_pt1 | contig 58666 bp, 48 predicted proteins | sample MAT05_FD_78382 | JGI IMG/M metagenome (GOLD analysis project Ga0105048, IMG submission 78382) | Freshwater microbial communities from Lake Fryxell liftoff mats and glacier meltwater in Antarctica - MAT-05 | ecosystem: Environmental > Aquatic > Freshwater > Ice > Liftoff microbial mat | place... | reverse complement strand
TCGTGACGGCGTGTTTGCGCAACGATCCGCCGCAGGTCACGGTGCGCGGGGATCAATTGGTGCGGGTTGACTGCCGCTGACTATATCCAGCACAAACACGATCCCATCCCGTAAGGCCCCGTTGATGTCCGGTGCCTGGATTATCCTGTGCGTGCGATAGACCATCTCACTAAAATAGCGCACATGCCCCATACGTACATATTCAAATAAGTGAAGTTGCTTGCCGTCCCCGGCATGGTCACGGATGGCGCGATTGCCACGAATAAAGGTCATGTCCCCGGACTGACCTTCACCCGCGTAGAGAAAGCCATCCTCCGTCCAGCCATCCTTGTAGCCGAATTTCTCACCGCTGTCCGCGACGAAAATCATGGTGAATGGGTGTTTGGCTGGCGTGCTGATGCCGCCCTACTGCTGTCCGCCAAAGAGCGCGTGCAGGTCACGCCGACGATAAATCTCACCTTTGACGAACATAAGGGAGTCCTCCAGGGTTCAGGTACGACAAGAGGAAGCGACAGAGTTTGTCAGCTTCCTCTTGTCTTTCTGTTTTTGCGAGCTGAGGGACCTGGATTCGAACCAGGGTTAATGGCTCCAGAGGCCACGGTTCTACCGCTGAACTATCCCTCATCAATAGTAAGAGTTTAACACGAGCTGCGTGGCGGATCAAGACTCGACCGTGCGCGCCGCAGCACGGACACGCGCGGCACATGTTTCCCGACCGATAATCGCCATCGTCTCGAACAAGGGCGTACTCACCTCTTGTCCGGTTATCGCGGCGCGCAGCAGTCCAAACAAGTCTTTCGGCTTCATGCCGAGGGTCTCCGCCAGAGTCCGCATCGCCTCATCCGCCGCCTCATGCGTAAACGGTTCGAGCGCCTCAAGCCGATCCGCCGCCGCATCCAGCGCCGACCACCCCACCGCCGCGTCGCCTTTGAAGCCTTTGAGTAAGACAGCGCGCGGCACAACCGGAAATGTGTCCTGAAACAAAAATCCTGCGAACTGCATCAGCTCGTCGTAGCTCAGGCGCTTGAGACGCTCCTGAACCAGCGGCGCGACCTCCCGCAGCACCGCGACATCCACATTCAGCCCTGCCCGCTGCAAAAAAGGCAGCAGACGCAGCGTTAGCGCGTCTGGGGTAAGCGCGCGGATGTACTGTCCGTTGTACCAATACAACTTATCCGGCTGCAACGCGGCATTGGTCGGGTTGATATGCGTCCCGTCGAAACGGGCGATCGCCTCTTTAACAGCGTAGATTTCCTGTTCATCGCCATAATGCCAGCTGCTGTTCGTCAGGAAGTTGACAACCGCTTCGGGCAGATAACCATCGGCGATATAGTCGTGAACCAACACCGGAATCACCTTGCCCTGCGCGTCCTTAGGCGGGTTACGCTTACTCATCTTGCCCTTGCCATTGGGATTGAGCATGACCGGTAAATGCGCGTAGACCGGCGGTTCCCACCCAAATGCCCGCCACAACTGCCAGTGAATCGGCAGCGAACTTTGCCATTCGATAGCGCGCATGACGTGCGAGATCTGCATGAAGTGGTCATCGACCACATGCGCCAGATGATAGGTCGGGAAACCGTCCGCCTTGAGCAGCACCATATCCTGCAACACGGCGTTGTCAAAGGTCACAGTGCCCTGAATAGCGTCATCGATGGTCATCTCACCGTCGAGCGGCATCTTGAGTCGGATCACTTTTGGACGCTCACTCGCCTCGAATGCGGCGCGCTGATCGAGCGTCAGTTCGCGGTGCGCGCGGTCATAGCCGCGCCGTGAGTCACCGCGCGCCTCTTGCATCTTGCGCACCGCGTCCAGTTCTGCAGGAGTCTCGTAGGCGGGATAGGCGTGTCCATTGTCCACCAGCCAGTTCGCCCACTGCTGGTACAGCGCCAGCCGTTCCGACTGCACATACGGTCCGTAGTCGCCGCCTACCTCAGGACCCTCGTCCCAGGTCAGACCCGCCCAGCGCAGCGACTCGGTCAGGATGCGCAGCGCTTCCGGGTCGAACCGTTTTTGATCGGTGTCCTCGATGCGCAGGATGAACGTCCCGCCGTGATGCCGGGCGAATAACCAGTTGTATAAGGCGGTGCGCAAGCCGCCGATGTGCAGCGAACCCGTCGGACTGGGCGCAAAACGCACGCGCACTGGGCGCGAAGAAGTCGAGTCGGTCACAAATATGCTCCTCGTGGGGTGATAGATTGATTTTATCACAGCGCCCCACGCCCCCGACAATGGCTACGGACTTGTACACCCTGTCTGTCCGAAGCTGCTGGCGAGTAAACTAAAATCGCTGATGTTGACCACACTATCGTCGTTGAAGTCGGCGCGGACGTCAAAACCAGGCGCACCGCTCACCCTGCCGAAAGTCGCCGCCAGAATGGAAAAATCGGTGATGTTGACCCTATCGTCATCGTTGGCATCACCCGCCTGCAGGATCGGCAGTGTGAGCGCCTGGCTGCCGTCAATCGTCACGACCTGACACGCGCTCAGGTTATGTGCATATTTCGCCCGGACGCTGTACTCGCCATATCTCAAGCCGCGCACCGAAAACCCGCCCTCGTCGGACAGCGATACCGTTTGTTCGAGGGTTGGCATCCCTGTCACTTGCGGCGTCATAAACATATGCACCGTCAGGTTTGCCGCCGACCGTCCTTGCAGGGTCACTGTGCCGTCAATCCTGGTAAGGCGCTGCCAATCGACGACGAACACATCGGCACGCTCATTGGTATCATCAGCTACCAGGTTATCGGCAAGCGATTCATAGGCGATGATGTGCCCATCTGCCGAAAACGCCGGAAACATATACGATCGGTCATTCCCCTGTTCGCCGTCCGCATTCAGAGAGACCCGCCGCGTCACACCTGTACGGAGATCGCGCACGAAAATATCATAATTGTTATTCGTATCATCTGTCACAAGGTTGCTCGCCAGCGAGACAAACGCCACGTAACGTCCATCCACCGATATCGATGCAAGATACGATTTGTTGTTGCCCTGCGTGCCGCTCATATTGACCGAAACACGGGTCGTATCCCCGGTTTGTCGGTCGTGCAACAACACATCTGGCACCCCATTCGTATCGCCGACGACAAGATTGCTGGCGTAGGTCTCATACACAATGTAGCGCCCATCGGCGGAAATATCGGCATACACCGATTGCCCGTTGCTCTGATCGCCATTTGTAGCGAGCGAAACGCGCGTCGTCATCGCGGTTTGACGATCATGCACAAAGATATCTTCTTCGCCGTTGGTATCATCGGAGACAAGATTCGTCGCTGCAGAAGAAAAAACGATCAGGCGACCGTCTGGTGTGATCGACGGATCGAACGAGCGTCCGTTCCCCGCCACGCCTGTTGAACTGATCGAGATAAGCGTCGTCGTCCCAGTTTGTCGATCCCGTGCGAAGACCGCCACAATATTGCTTGTATCCCCAGATATTATCGACCCGGTCAATGCAGTAAATGTGACGTAGCGCGCATCACTCGAGACCGCATCATTGATCGCAGCACCGTCACTGTCCGGGGTTCCTGCAGCGACTGAGGCGCGCGTCGTCGTTGCGGTCTGTCGATCATGAATGAATGTGTCGAGCGCATTATTGGTATCATCCGGCACAATTGTGCTGGCAATCGATACAAACGTTACATAGCGCCCGTCCGCTGTCATAGAGGGTTCAAAAGACCAGTCATTCGCTTGTTGTCCGTTCGAGCCGACCGAGACGCGCGTCGTCGTCCCAGTCTGACGATCATGCACGAAAATGTCCTGCATATTGTTGGTATCGTTGGGCACAAGATTGCCAGCATACGATGGAAAGGCGATCAATCGCCCATCTGCCGATAATGCACTGTTATAGAAGCCAGAGTCGTAGTTCCCCTGCGCTCCATCTGAGCTAAGCGACACCCGGCACACGATCGCATCAGTCGCGCAGCCGACCGTGCCCTGTGCGACAGCGGATGGGATCGGTCGTATCGCTAGTACGAGCAGCACCAACAGGCTGACGAGCAATGAGTGCATAAGACGCGACAGCATAAACTATTCCCCTCAATCTCATGATCCATGACTCACAATTATAAACCCAAAACATCCACCTGCCCCAGCTAACGCTATACTATGTATACCCGCTCACCCAGGAAGACTCCCGCCATGCCGGAACGTATCGACGTATTCATCTCGTCCACCTCGCGCGATCTCAAGAAATACCGCGACAAACTCAAAGACGCGATCCTGAACGCCGGCGCCTTTCCGCTCGGCATGGAAGAATTCGACGCCAGCGAGCAAAACGCGCTGCAAAAGTGCTACGACGCCGTCGCATCGGCGGAAATTTTCGTCGGTGTATACGCGCATCGCTACGGGTTTGCGCCCGGTGCCGATATGACCTACACCGACACCGCCGGCGCGATCGGCGCGGGCGACAGTGCGACCAGTATTACCCGGTGGGAATACCAGTGGGCGCGCGACCGAGGCATCCCCATGCTGCTCTACGTGGTGGGCGACAGCGACGATGAGGGCGAGCCGCTGGCGTGGACGCCTGCCTATATCGACACCGAACCCGCCCGCTCTCACCTCGATGCTTTCAAAGTCGAAATCATGGGGCGGCATGTCGTCGGCTTTTTCACCTCACCCGACGACCTGGCGCGTCAGGTGGCGGGGGCGCTGCCTAAGCTGATCGCCCGATTCACCGATGGTGACGCCGAAATTCCGGTCACGGGCGGACGACACGACTTTTACCGCCATGTCAGCCTGCCCGCCAATTTCGTCCGGCGTCCCGATCTGGTTGATCTGCTGCGATCGACTCTGCTGGCACGCGCCGACGGACTCGCGCTGCACGGTATGGGCGGAATCGGCAAGAGCGTCATGGCGCGGGCGCTGTGCGACGATCAGGGCGTGCAAGCCGCCTTCCCGGACGGTATCTTATGGGTGTCGATCGGTCAGGACGCGCGTGAAGACGACCTGCAGGCGAAGCTGCGCGCCTGGATCGAGACGCTCGGAGGGGCGGTCGCCGATGCCGCCCCCGCGATCGAACGCCTGAAAGAGATGCTGGCGGCACTGCTGGCGCGGCGGCGCTGTCTGCTGATCATCGATGATGTGTGGCGGCGGCGCGACGCCGAACACTTCCGCGTCGGCGGTGACGGCTGTCGTCTGCTGGTGACCACACGCGACGCCGAGGTCGCCCGATCATTGGGCGTGCCCGTGCAGACTATCCCGCTCATGTCCGATGGCGAAGCCGACGCGCTGCTCGATCAATGGGCGGAAGGCGCCCTCGGCAGCGCGACCGAGTCGGCACGGCGGCGCATTTATGCAGACACGCTCGGTCGGCTGCCGCTGGCGATCCGGCTGGCGGGCGCCCAGTTACGCGGACGCTCGCCGGATGAATGGCTGGGCGCCTTCGACGCGCGGCGGCTGGCACTGCGCCGACCGGAAAGCATCCATGACAGTCTGGCGCTGACCTTCGGCTTGAGCCTGGATGCCCTTACCGCAGACGACCGCGCTCTCTACGCGGCGCTGGCGATCTTCCGTGAAGACGAGAGCATCCCCGAAAGCGCGATCCGCCGTCTCTGGCACGCGCGCGGCGGACTCGATATGGCAGGCACCGCCGACCTGATCGATGACCTGGCGGCGCGCGCTCTGGTGGAGATCGACCGTGCGGGTGAGTCACGCGCGGTCGTGCTGCACGACCTGCTGCGTGACTTTGTGCGTGCGGAATTGGGCGATGCCATCCCAGTGCATCGCGCCCTGCTGGACGCTTATCGCGCCGAGGCGCGTGGCGCTTCCTGGGACACCGTGCCCGACGACGGCTATCTGTACGCCCACCTCGCGGATCACCTGGTGACAGTCGGAGATGTGGACGGCTTGTGGGCACTGTTCGCGCACGACGGCTGGATGCGTGCCCGTGTCGCGGCGGACGGCTACCGCTATGACGGCTTCATCGCCGATCTCGAACTGGCGCGCCGACACAGTGTCGAGCCGCGCGCCCTGGCACAGATCGAGCGCGGCGATCCGTCCTTCGCCGCCTTCGCGGATGTGGCGCGCTGCACCTTGATACGCACCACCATCAACAGTCTGGCGTCGATGCACGTCCGCGAACTGGTAATCCGGGCGGTGGAGATTGGGCTGCCGGGCTGGTCAGCTGCCCGTGCGCTCAGCACCGCGCGCCATATGCTGCGCCCGACCACGCGCGTCAAGCTCTATACCGGGGTCATAGCCACAGGAGTCCTGACACCTGCCGAACGCGCCGCCGCGCAAGAAGCGGCGATCGCGGATGCCCGCTCGATCTCGGAGTTCGCGCTGCGCATCGAGGCGATCGCCAGCATCGTGCCGATCGTCGATGGGGCGGTGCAGACGACGTTGATCGCGGAAGCACTGTCTGCTCTGGAGGCGATCGCCCCGACCGAGTCGTTGGTTTACGCCACCAGCGAGATCGCCCGGCATGTAGATGACGCGACACGCGCCCTGCTCACCCGCCGTGCGCTCGATGCCATTTTCAGGCTGACCCAGGAAAATCCACGCGCCGACGCGCTCTATATGCTGGCGCCGCTTCTCGCCGCCGATCAACAACCTAAAGTGTTGGACGCCATCGCCGCGATGGACAATGAGCGCTTCGCCGTCGATGTGCTGGATGTGCTGCTACCCGTGCTGCACGACTCCTGGCTCGAACAAGCGATGCGCACCGTCGAGTCATTCCGTTTCGCCGGGTTTCGCGCGCGCGCACGGGTGGCGCTGGCGCTGCGGCTGCCAGGCAATTCGCTGGAGCGCTTACGCTTGATCGGGGAGGCACAGCTCGACGTAGAAACGCCGATGGACTGGTGGATTGGGGCATCAGCGCTGGCAGCAGTCGCCCGCGTGCTGGACGGTGAGGCGCGTGATGCAGTGATTGCGCGTGTCTTTCAGGCGGTCAACGCGATCGATGGACAGCGCTCGCGGCTGCGTGTGTTGTCCGCGCTCGCCGTTTCACTCCAGCCGAGCGATCGGCTGGCGGTCGATTCCTGTCTGATTTATGCCAATCAAGGTGGAGAAGACGAGGAAATCGCCGCGCTCCTGAAAGCGTTGGCGGGCAAGCTCGACTCGACGCAGATGCGGACACTGCTCAACATTGCCTCGCGTCTGGAAGACATCCGCTGGCGCGCAGGGGCGCTGGCTGCCCACGCACGCTACCTCGATCACGCGCTGCTGACCGAAGCACTGATGCTCAACGCGCGCATCGGCGATCAGCGCGACCAGATCGAGGCGGTTGTCGGCTTGGGGTCGGCGCTTCAGAGCGACGACTATGGCGCTGCATTGAGCCGCGCGTTGGGGTTGGTCGAGGCGATCGGCGATCCCAAACAACGTGCAAAAGCGCTGGTGCCGCTGGCGTCGGCGCTGCGCGGTGCCCATTTCGAAACGATTCGCGCGGCGATCGACGGATTTGCCGACGAACACAGCCGTATGAAGGTCGCTGCTGCTGCCGCGCGCCATCTGACCGACTCGGATCAGATCGAATCGCTGCTGCACATTGTGCTGACACTCGGTGATGCCGATCTGCGATCCGAAGCCCTGCTCGATCTGTGGACGCACCTCGATGCCGCCACGCGCCAACAATTGGCGGCGGACATCGGCAAGAGCGCGGCACAGCGTCCTTTGCGCAGCCACCTGCGGCTGTTGCAAGCGGCGGAATCCGAGGGCGATCGACGCGATGAACTGATCGGCATGGCGATGGAACAGGCGCGTCAGATCACCTCGCCGTCCAAACAAGCCGCGGCGATTGGCGAGATCGCGCGGATTCGTATCGACGATGCGTTGATGGACATGGCGTCCAACGTACTGGAAGCTGCCTTAGGCATCCGCTATCAGTGGACTCAGGCATCAGCGCTGTCGTGGCTGTCCCGTCTGCTCACGCCAGCACAGCGAGCGCGCGTGATCGCCCACGTCCGCGATTACAGCGACACCTGGGCGCGCCTGTGGATTTATGCTGCCCTGCTGCGTGCGTCCGACTCGCCCCAAGCCGCGCTGCTGGCGGAGACGCGGCGCGATTTATTCCACTACATGCGCGGGCGCACGCTGCAAAAGCGCGCAGCCGTGCTGCAATTCCTGTCGTCGCGGGCGTTCTACAATGAGCCGCTGTTCGACCGTGAAGATGTGATCGCCCTGGTACGCACGGTCATCGCCATCTGCTGGGAATGGGAATGGCTGTAGCGACGCCGGTCGATGCGCCGGATTACAGCTTCCCGCGCATGATCACCGATTCCGCCAAGCCGATCCCCGCCAGCGTGGACAGCAGCGACGTACCACCAGAACTGATGAACGGCAGCGTCAACCCCGTGACGGGCATCAGACTCAGGTTCATGCCGATCGAGACGAAGGTCTGAAAGAACAGGAACGCCGCCACACCATAGCAAATCAGTGCGCCGAATGGGTCGGCAGCCATGCGCGCGCCCCGCAGCACGCGCAAAATGACCACGCCGATCAGCACCATGACCGCCATCGCGCCGACAAATCCGAATTCCTCGGCGATCACGCTGTAGATGAAGTCGGTATGACGCACGCGCAGGAAACGTCCGACATTCTGCGGTCCTTGCGCGTACCCCTTGCCGAGCAGCCCACCCGACCCGATGCTGATATTCGCCTGTAAAATATTGTAATAGGCATCAGGATCAGCTTGTGGCAGCACGAACGAGATGATGCGTTCCTGTTGATAACGCTCCATCTGTGTCCAGATGAAGGGCAGCATCAACGTGAACGCGATCCCAAAAATGACGATATGGCGCACTTTTAGCCCGCTGCCCCACAGCATCACCAGCCAGATCACCACGAATACTGCCGTGATTCCCAGGTCGGGCTGAATGAAGATCAAGCCCGCCGGAATGCCGATATGCAGCGCTGCCTGTCCCAGCACGCGCAAATCGCCGATGCGCTCGTAGTTGCGTGCCAGGAATTGCGCCAGCGTCACCACAATCAGCAGCTTGGCGATCTCCGACGGCTGGATCGGGATACCGACATTCAACCAGCCGCGCGTCAGGCCGCCGTCGCCCTCGACGCCAAAGAAAAAGACCGCCACCAGCAGCAGCACCATGATTCCATACAGCCAGGGCGTGACCCCGCTCAGGATGCGGTAATCGAGCGCCGCAAACCCGAACAGCACCAGAAAGCTGAGGATGGCGTAGCGAATCTGGTTGGGCACGCGGTTGATCAGCTCCGGGTCGATCGCGCCCAATGTGGCGGATCGGATCATCAGCACGCCGAATACCGTCAGCGCCACCGCCAGCAGCAGCATCAGCCAATCGAAATTGCGCCACATCGAGTTGGTACGGGTCATGGATCGTCTTCTCGTCCTGCCGACAACGTGCCTCGCGCGTCAGCCACGCGGACACGTCCAGTATACAACACGGCACCGGTCGCGCGGCACATCACGCGCCAGGGTTCACCAGAAGGTCGGCTCGAAGATCTTGAGCGCGACGATCACCAGCGCGCCCACGCCCAGCAGCGCCCCGACCAGGTTGGAGCGACCGGCGATCGCTTTGTACTCGACCGATGCCGTGCCTTTTTCGCTGAGTGTCCTGATCTGACGCCCCAGCAGCGGGGTGTAGACGAGATACGCCGCGATCATGTCGATCAGATAGATCACGATCGCCACCCACAGCCACGACGCGACCGACTTGCCCATCAGGATCATCAGCACGCCCGTCACGCCTGCCGCGATGTACAAGGGATTGGCGATATAATCATCGAGGAATTTCACCCCTTTGAGCGCGAAGGGCAGCGATTCGACATCGCGCGTGCCACGCATAATCCACGCTACATAGGTGAAATTGAAGCCAACTGCTATCAATGCGGTCAGGATGTGCGCGAAGACCAGGAACGTGTAGATAAGTGGGTTTGCCCCTGCTGGCGCTGGGTGCATGATGATGTCCTCTCTGGTGTATGCAGCCGGATGCGACGGATAGCCTCAGTTTAATGCCGCCGACCTGGATGGGTTATACTTCTGCATCCAGCATTGCTGTTCGATCGTCCAGGAATGAGCGCACCATGTACGATGTTCTGACCGATATTTTGTCGGCGCTTTAGCTTCGCGGTACTGTGTACTGTCAATCGCATATCCACGCGCCCACCTGGACGCTCGTCTTTCCCCCAGTGCGCGCCGCCGTCTTTCACATGGTCAGCCGGGGGACGTGCTGGCTGCAACGCGGCGATCAGCGTATCGCACTCAAGCAAGGCGATCTGGTGCTGCTGTCTACAGGGGAGCAGCACACGCTGTCCGCCTCCACCGACGGCGCGCAATCCTACACCATCGACCTGAATGATCCGCGCTGGCAAAACTGTTTCACGCTGCACGGCGCGCGCGCGCCAGAGCCGCAGGTCAGCCTCATCTGCGGCATCTTTCAGTGCGATCAAACCGCCGCCATCGGTGTTTTGTCGCATCTGCCCCCCGTGCTGCTGTTCGACGCGGAGCAGCTCGCTCAGGCGGGGCTGGAGCACACCATCGCCGCGCTCATTGAGGAAGCCGCCGCCGATCGACAGGGCAGCGGGGCGCTGCTGCATCGCCTGGCTGAGATGATATTCATTCAGCTCGTTCGCGCCTGGGCGACCGACTTGGCGCAGGGCGCGCGCGGCTGGCTTGGCGGGCTGCGCGATCCGCACATCGCTGCGTCGTTGAGCGCCTTTCACGCACAGCCGCGTCAGCGCTGGACAGTGGCGGCACTGGCGTCGTGCGCGGTGATGTCACGATCGGCGTTCGCCGCGCGCTTCACCGATCTGGTCGGCACCGCGCCCCTCGCCTACATGACCTCATGGCGGATGCAGACGGCACGGCGGCTGTTATCCGATCCGCGCCTGTCGGTGATGCAGGTCGCGGATCAGGTAGGGTATACCTCTGAGATCGCTTTTGCCAAAGGTTTCAAGCGCGCGTGGGGCAGTACCCCTGCCGCCTACCGTCGCGCCTACAAGGGCGCATCTGACAGCGCCGACTAAATCTGCACCGGCTCATGATAGATGCCAAAGGTCTCGCGCATCACATCGACGATCTCGCCCAATGTGCAGTATGTCCGCGCGCAGTCGAGCAGATACGGCATGGTGTTGTCGGTGCCGATACACGCGCGGCGCAAAGCGTCCAGCGCGGCGCTGGCTGCCTCGTTGTCGCGTTCCAGACGCAGCCGCGCCAGTCGCGCGCACTGGCGCTCGTAGCCTTTGGGATCCATTTCCAGGATCGGGATGCTATACCGTTCGTCGGTGACGTATTTGTTCACGCCGACGATGTGACGCAGCCCGCGATCGATCTCGATCTGATGGCGGTAGCTGGCGTCGGCGATCTCCTGCTGGATGAAGCCGACTTCCAGCGCCGGGATCACTCCGCCGATCGCGTCGATCTGCTTGAAATAGTCGTACACCCCCGCCTCGGTCTGGTTGGTCAGCGCCTCGACGAAATAGCTGCCACCGAGCGGGTCGAGGGTGTTGATCACCCCGGTCTCTTCGGCGATCACCTGCTGTGTGCGCAGCGCCAGCGTGACGGCGTGCGCGCTCGGCAGCGCCAGCGCCTCATCCATGCTGTTGGTATGCAGCGAATTGGCGCCGCCGATGACCGCTGCCAACGCCTGGATCGCCACGCGGATCAGGTTCACTTCCGGCTGCTGTGCCGTCAGGCTCACTCCAGCGGTCTGGCAGTGAAAGCGCATCAGCCACGAGCGCGGGTCTTTGGCGCCAAAGGTCTCACGCATTTCGCGCGCCCAGATGCGCCGCGCCGCGCGCAGCTTGGCGATCTCCTCGAAAAAGTCGTTGTGGACGTTGAAAAAGAAGCTGATGCGCGGCGCAAACGAGTCGATGTCCATGCCGCGCGCGATCGCCCAACGCACATATTCCAGCCCATCCGCTAAGGTAAACGCCAATTCCTGCACGGCGGTGCTGCCCGCTTCGCGGATGTGATAGCCGCTGACGCTGATGGTATTCCACTGTGGCAGGTGCGCGGTGCCGTACTCGATGGTGTCCGTCACCAGCCGCATCGACGGTGCGGGTGGGAAGATGAATTCTTTTTGCGCGCTGTATTCTTTCAGGATGTCGTTTTGCAGCGTGCCGCGTAAGCGATCCATTGGCACGCCCTGCTTTTCAGCGGCGGCGATGTAGAATGCCCAGATGATCGCCGCCGGGCTATTGATAGTCATGCTCGTGGACACTTCGCCCAACGGAATGCCGTCGAACAGCAGCTCCATATCCTGGAGTGAGCTGATCGCCACACCACACTTGCCAAATTCGCCTAATGCCTCTGGCGCGTCGGTGTCGTAGCCCATCAGCGTCGCCAGGTCGAACGCCACCGACAAGCCCATGTTGCCGTTGGCGAGCAGATACTTGTAGCGTGCGTTAGTCTCCTCGGCGGTGCCAAACCCGGCGAACATGCGCATCGTCCACAATTTGCCTCGATGTCCGGTGGCGTGGACGCCGCGTGTGAACGGATATTCACCAGGCAGACCCAGATCGCGGGCATAATCGGTGTCGGCAATATCGAGCGGGGTGTACAGGCGCTCGATTGGGACGCTGCTTTCGGTCATGAAGCTGTCGCGGGATTCGGGCATTTTGTCGAGGGTGTGCTTGAGGGTCGTGCCTTCCCAGTGCGCACGGGCTTCAGCCAGATCGCGCATTGCCTGAGGATCGTGAAGCGGCATGAGATTATCTCCTAAAAATCTTCTTTAATGCCACCAGTATAACGCACGATTGATCGACAGTATGGCTTCCACTATCATGAATGCCTTCCTGAGCCATAAAGGTCTCACCATGACCCGCATCATCGTTCACGACACGATCGATCTTTTCAAACAGCCCTACCTCTCGAACGCCGCGCCAAAAGATCGGTTTGCCATTCTCTCTCCGATGCTGATGCAGAAAGCCGGATTGATGCGTCAGGCATTTGCCGCTGCCGCAACGTCGGATGCACCTCTCGCAGTAATGGCGGCAGGGGGAGTCGATGGCGGCGCGACTCTGGGTCAGCAGGGATTTGGGCTGTTCAACCCCAAGCGACTGACTTCGGCAACGGCGGCGATCTTCGACGCCTTTCGCCAGCAGACCCTATTCGACTTCACAGAGGAGACGCTGACTGGCTGTGCAGCCGCCATGCCATCCGCGATCGACGAGGTGCAGGTGTTCTTGTTCCCGACTGACCCCGCCAACCAGGTGCAGATGATCTGTGCGCACGGCATCGCCGGTGTCGCACTGGCACCAGGGATGATCGTGGCACAAGTATACCCGACGCCGGACGGTATGACCCGCCTGGCGGCAATGCTGGCGCGCTGGTGGACGCATCAGGTCTGGATTAGCGCGCATGGCGTCCCGGTCATGCTGCGCGACTGGCTGATAATGGAGGGACACGCCGCGCACTTCGCAGCATCGATCGTTTCTGATTTGCCCTTTCCGACATGGATGGCACCCTTTCATCCTGCGCCCGATTGGAACGCGACCCTACAAACAATAGCAGCACACTACGGACTCGCCAGCTATGACGACATGACCGTCAACACCTATGGACAGAACAGCGTGATTGGATCGGCACGCGCTCCCCTGCCGGAAGCGCTCGATCCCAACATGAGCGAACTGGTCGAGTCGGTGATCAAGGACGCCCTCGACACGACGATACCGCACGTCATTGCCGCCCACCTGTACGGTGATGCGATCGTGGAGCGTCAGGGACACCCTGGAGCTGGATTACCACCATTCGCCGGATACGCCGTCGCTGCATCTTCTTATTGCAACTATTGATCGGCTCGTCCGCTCGTAGGGACGCATAACAATGCGTCCGATACGCTTTATATCAGACGGTTTAGATTAAGAATATTGCATCAATTGTGAAAATCGGTTAAACTATCAGTCTAATTGTCAGTGTACGCTCGAAAAAGGCATGAACGAAGACGTGGACGCGACCGTGACCGCAAAGACCGACCTGGTTGTTTTTCTGACTGAATTTCGCCAGCCCATCGATGCTGAAGACAGCATGTCCGAGGCAGGACGCAAAGTCCTGCTCGAAGAACTGATCAAGATGATCAAGCGTGAGTCAGGCAGCCGCACGGGTGAGGACATCGAAGACGTGCATGACATGCGCGTCGCCACCCGCCGGATGCGCAGTGCGCTGCGCCTGCTGGAACCCTACTTCAAACAAAAAGCGATCGCGGCGTATGATCGCAGCCTGCGCAAGCTGGCGCGGGTACTGGGCACCGTGCGCGATCTCGATGTGCAGATCGACGATCTGCAAAAGGGTGCCGAAGCCCTGCCCGATCATGCCGCCGGACTCGCTGGGGCGATCGCTCTGCTCGACTCGCGCCGCGCCGATGCCCGTGCCGCGCTGGTGCGCCTGTTCGATCGGGGCAGCTATCGCCGCTTTGTCCAGGATTACGCTGCTTTCCTCACCTCTCCTGGTAAGGGCGCCCGTGAGACCGACCCCGAAACCGTGCATCCGTTCAAGCTGCGTCATGTGCTGCCGGAAATGATCTACAAACATCTCGGCAGTGTCCGCGCCTACAACGACGTACTGGACGACGCCGACATGACCACCCTGCACGCCCTGCGCATCGAGTTCAAGCGACTGCGTTATGTCGTGTCGCTCTTTGGCGACGTATTGGGGACGAGCGCGGCGGAATTTGTCGCGGAACTCAAGCTGATCCAGGATCACCTCGGACGCTTGAACGATATGAGCATCGCCCACGAGCGGCTGACCGAGCTGACCGACGAATTCGCTGGCAAAGATGATGCCGACGTGCGCGCGGCGCTGGGCGCCTACATCGAGTCGATCGCCGCCCAGGAGGAAGTGCTGCGCGCGGGCATGGCTGCGGTCTGGAACAAGTTCAATACCAAGAGAGTGCAGCGCCAGTTGGCGATGGCGGTCGCCGGGCTGTAAGTCTTTTCCACCCCCTACGGGCTTGGAACAAAGGGAGGGGGAACAGATGTCCGTGCCGGGCGCAGCGACCACGCTGTGCCCGCCGCCACCATGACGATAGTCACCAGGTGCATCGGCAAATAATAACGCTGCCACGCCAGCGGCGTCAGCAGCAGCGTGAACAGCGCGGTCACACCCACCCAAGCCAGGATCACCGCCCGCTGACCCGGCGTCGCCGCTCCCGCCCCGCCCCCGCCCCGACCGAGCAGCGCTCCAAAGCCCGCCAGTGCGATCAATGGCAGCAGCAGACCGAACAACACATCCTGCAATCCTGCTGCTTGCAGATCGCGTACCCCGTCAAACGCGCTGGCTTCATAGGCAGCGATCTCGGACGACAGATAGCCGCGCCAGTCGTCCAGCTCGAAATAGACCGCCTCAGGCACGAACGCCTGACCGAGCCAGCCGCCTATGCGTGCGCCCAGGTCGGGATAGCCGCCAAATACCCCCGTTTGCCCCTCCAGCAGACCGGATCGCAGCCGCAGCACTTCCGCCGCCCGGTTGAGCGGGTCACCCCACCATGCCGGGTTGAGAGCGTAGAAGATCATACCCGCCAGCACTGCCGACGCGCCTATTGCCGTCAGCAGGCGCAGTCGTCGCGGTGTCATCGGCTGCAAGGTGTCGATGACCGCCGCTTCTTCAGCATACGATGGTTCCGCCAACTCGGGGCGGCGCCGACGCCGTGCCAGCACAAGCGCCAGGACGACCGCGTAGACCACTACGACCGCGAACAACGCGGTATGTTTGCTCGTCAGCGCCAGCCCCGCCGTGACTCCGAGCGACAACGCTGCCCACCCGTAGGCACGTCCGCGTTTGCCGCTCACGCGCGCGAACCACACGCCCGCCCATACCGTGAACAAGGTCAGGCACGCCAGCCCGCCTTCCATCATCGCGCGCCGTCCATTCACCAGCAGGGCGGGATGCAGCGCGTACAAAAAGACAGCGATCAGTCCACCCACCCGCCCGCCGACGCGCCATCCGAGCGCATACATCGGCAGCAAGCCGAGTGCGTACAGCAGCGCCGACGGCAGCCGCGCCATCCACAGCAGATCATCCGGCGGACGCGCGCCGACCTGGACGTTGTAGTCGATGCCCCCGCCCCAATCCCAGGGAGGGGGCAGATCGTCGCGCGTGATGCCAGCCGCCCCCAGTGTCACGCCGATCAGCAGCGGGTTGAGTGTCCCGTTGATCAGCCGCAATTCCTGCGCTGCCGGGTCGGTCGGGCGTGTCTGATAGGACAGTGCGGCAAAATCGCCCGTCACGACCCGCCACGCATCGCGGCTCATGGCGATCTGAGTCGCCTCGTCGCCATGAAACGGCACACTGGGTACGCCCGCGAGGATGTACGACGCCAGTGCCAGCAGGATGACGGTCGTGATGACGCGGGCGGTCAGCTTGTTCTGGAACAGGCGGGCGATCGGGGCGAACAGGGTCATGCAGCAGGACTTTCCAAAGCGCGCGACGGGTAGGCGGGTATTATACCGCGACCTGACGGGCGATCGTCTCACGCACGACCGGCGCGACCTTCGTCCCGAACAGCTCGATGGCGTGCATGACTTTATCATGCGCGATGCTGCCGACGCTCAGCTGCAGCATCATGCGCTGATGACCAAAGATACTGTGCTGGAACAGGATTTTCTCGATGATGTCGTCCGGGTTGCCGACAAAGTTCGCCCCGCGCACGGTCGCCGCCGCCTCGTACTGCGCCCGCTGCATCGGCGCCCAGCCGCGCTCACGCCCGATCTTGTCCATTATCAGTTTCACCGACGGATACGACTCGTCGATCGCCTGCTGGCGGGTGTCGGCGATAAAGCCGTGCGAGTTGATGCTGAGCGCCATCGACGCCAGATCATAGCCGCTGTCCTGCGCAGTCTGACGATACAGATCGGCATACGGCGCAAATCGTTCGGGCAGCCCGCCGATGATCGCAAGCGCCATTGGGAGTCCGCGACTGGCTGCCCGCACCACCGACTCCGGTGTGCCGCCCACTCCCACCCAGATTGGCAGCTTATCTTGCAGCGGACGCGGATACACGCCCAGGTTATCCAGCGAAGCGCGGTGGCGCCCTTTCCAGGTGACATGCTCGTTGTCGCGCAGCTTCAGCAGCAGGTCTAGTTTTTCCGAAAACAAGGTATCGTAGTCATGCAGATCATAGCCGAACAACGGAAACGACTCGATGAACGATCCGCGTCCAGCGATGATCTCCGCTCGCCCATCAGACACCAGGTCGAGACTGGCAAAGCGCTGGAACACCCGCACCGGATCGTCGGAACTCAGCACGGTGACAGCGCTGGTGAGGCGGATATTTTTTGTGAGCGCCGCCGCCGCCGCCAGGAACACCTCCGGCGCCGATGAGACGTATTCCACACGGTGATGTTCCCCCACTCCATAGACATCGAGTCCAACCTGATCTGCCAGGACGATCTCTTCAAGCAGGTTACGTGTGCGCTCCGCCGGGCTGAGTTTATGTCCGGTACGCGGGTCGGGGGACAGTTCAACAAATGAAGTCAGACCGATCTCGAAAGGTTTGGTCGAGAAGGTCGGTGTATTGGGCAGGTTGATCATCGTCGATCCTTATTCTACGCGCTCAATCACGATCAGCGATCGAGCATGGCGTCGTTTATTACCATGTATCTGACGCGGATGAGGACACTTGTATTACCCGCCGGACTGCGCCAACAGCAGCAAGTGCAGCGCGCCCAATGGCGCCGCACCGTAAATCCACACCGACGAAAACGCATTGCGAAATTCCAGATTCGGATGCGCCCGCAGCACCCAGTGTAGTCCGGCATGAAATATGACGAACAGATCGAGCGTAATCTGTACCGATGGCACGTCCAGATTAGCCAGAATCAGCACGAACAGCGGAATGTGCGCCGCCGTGAAAATGCGATATCCCAGTGTATCGCTGACCCGCGCGGGATCGAGGAAGAAACGCCATTCGCGCCGATGGATGGCGTCGAGTTCGTGAGTGATCAACCAGGCGATCACCAGCAGGAAAAGCAGGTCGGCAAAGGAGTCGTTCATGTTTTGTCGTCCACCAGGTAATTTTGCGCCTGTGTACGAAAGAGATGCGCGTAGATACCTCCCTGCGTCATGAGCGCGTCGTGTGAACCGCTCTCCGCGATCCTGCCCTGATCCAGCACAAAGATGCGATCCGCCATGCGCACCGTGCTGAGGCGGTGGCTGATCAGCAGTGCCGTCTTGCCCTGCGCGATCTGGCGGAAATGCTCGAAGACCGCTGCCTCGGTCATTACATCCAGCGCAGCCGTCGGTTCATCAAGGATAATCATCTGCGAGTCGCGGTAAAAAGCACGTCCGAGTGCGACCTTTTGCCACTGTCCGACGCTCAGTTGACGCCCGCCCTCGAACATATCCCCCAACATGGTTTCGTATCCGCGTTGCAGCGTCTCGATCACAGCGTGCGCCTCCGACTTGCGCGCGGCTATTTCGATCCGCGCCGGGTCGATCGGGCTGGTCGTGTCCGCGACCCAGATATTCTCAGCCGCCGTCATGTTGTAGGCGACATAATCCTGAAAGATCACGCCGATCGCGCGGCGCAAATCAGCGGGGTCGAACTGGCGAATGTCAATACCGTCCCAGGTGATGCGACCCTCGGTCGGGTCATACAGGCGGCACAGCAGCTTGACCAGGGTCGTCTTGCCCGCGCCATTCTCACCGACCAGCGCCACCGTTTCGCCGGGTGCGATCGTCAGACTGACATCCTCCAGCACCGGCGGCGCATCGGGCGCATAACGAAACGAGACGCGCTCGAAACGAATGCCCTCACGCAGCGTGCCAGGCACCGCGATCGGCGCGGCGGGCGCGACGATGCCCGATCGCAGCGCCATGAACTGGTAATAATGTGTCAGGAACAGATTGTCCTCGTACAGCATCGCCAGCTGACCGAGGATGTCCCCAAAAAAGCTCTGGGCGCGTTGAAATGCCTGGAAGCTGATCACCAGACTGCCGATCGTGATCCCGCCGACCAGAGCGTCGCGCGTGACCAGCGCATAAGCCGCGAACAAGGCGACGATGGCGATCGTCTGGGCGGCAATGTCGAACCCCGCGCGGCGAGCGGCGATGGCGTTCCGTTCGCCGCGCAGGATCGTGCGCGAGGCTTCGTAACGTCCGGCGAACAGACCGCCCAGGTCGAACAGACGGATTTCTTTGGCATAGTAGGACAGCGTGAGCAAATAGTTGTAGTAGGACAGCAGTCGCTCGGTGCTGGCGCGGCGCAGCGTCCAGGCGTGCATCACCCGTGACGACCACAGCCGCACCAGCAGGCGCGGCAGCGCGGCGGCGAAGACGATCAGCGCGATCCACAGGTTGATCGTCGCCAGCAGCGCGATCATGCCCACCAGCGAGACGCTGCTTTGTCCGATGCGCAGCAGCCCGTTGACGATGCGCGGCGGACGATAAGGTGCATCGGATTGCGCGCGGTGCAGCGCGTCGTACACCTGTGCATTCTCGTAGAATGCCAGATCGACGGTGATCGATTTGAGATGGATGCTGGTGAGGATGCGATCCGAGACCAGGCTCGCCTGTGCTTCCGAGAGCAGCGTCGTGATCGAGGCGAATACCACCTCCAGCAGCGTGACCGCCCCGACCACCGCGATGAAGGTCAGCACACGGGAAAAATCGCGCGTCGCTTCAGGCAGCGCCAATTGCGCGGTGATGTCATCGATCATCAGCTTGGTGACATACAGCACCGCGACCGGGAGCAGGCTTTGGATCAGCACCAGGATTGCGCCCGCGCCGAATAGACGCGGTGAAGCGCTGTAGACCATGCGGACAGCCTGACGCAGATTGAGGGTGCGGACAAAATTTTGACGCAGGCGGGCGGCGAGGCTCATAACCGACGTTTCTTCCTTATGTGCCGTGTCTGTCGTGTGCAATGAATTGTCATGAATGTCAGCGCATTGTAACAGATCACCCGCGCCGACTCACCCGCCCGCCCGCGCCGCGCTCGCCTGAATCGGCAGATCGATGAACAGCCGTGTCCCGCCATAGGGCATGGCGCTGACGGTAAAGATGCCACCACGTCTCAGCACTCTCTTTTCGATCGTGGTCAGTCCGCCCTGGCGCCGATCTTCGTCGTCGGCGGGGATGCCGATGCCATCGTCGTGGATAATAAGACGCAATCGCTGACCGTGACGCGCCAGCGAGACATGAATGCGCCTGGCGTGGGCGTATTTCCAGACGTTGTTGAGCGCTTCAAACACCCAATGATAAATCTCGTCGTGCAGATCGTCGGGCAGATGCAGTTTGAGATCGAGCGCGTCATCGATGGCGATCTGGTGACGCACACTGAAATCGTAGAGCAGGCGTGGCAGATCAGCCAGATAGCGCTGATAGACACCCCGCTGCAGGTCTTCTACGATGTGATTCTGTTCGGTCAGATAATCGATCCATGCTATGACGCGCCGCTCTGTCAGCGGGGGCAGCTCGGTGGTGAGTTCGTTGAGCTGGTGCATCAGCCAGGTGAGCGACTGTTGTGTCGTGTCGTGCAGCCGATCGCGCGTGCGATCGAGCGCCTCTGAGCGCCGATTCATCTCCAGAAACAGCATGATTTGCTGTGCCATCTGGATCAGCACCTCGACCTCTTGCTCGCCCAGCAGATCATGATCACGCCGCCCTCCCACTGCCAGCAGCCCGATCGGATGGCTCATGAAAGACAGCGGCAGCACCGCCTCGACCTCAGGATCGTCACGGAATCGCGCCAGCGCGTCCGGCAGAGCCAGCGTCTGTAGCCCGGTGAGAAAAATGGGTTGTCGCAGCAGAGTCCCCCAGTCGGTGGGCGTGATGCTCCACACCGAGACGGATGGCGGCACGGCGCTGGCAGCGCGCTGCTCCAGGGTGAATCGAATCGGCGCGCCGGGTCGGGCGTTTGGATTGCCCAGCCACAGCCCGACGTAGGTGAGATTGAATTGCTCGCGCAGGAGTGCGCCGATGGTCGCGCCTGGATCGCGTGCACCTACGCCCTGCGTTAAAAGCAGATCGAGAAAGCGCTGCATATCCTGATAGTTGCGCCGCCGTCGATGAAACAGCCGACCGAGGCTGCCCTGGATCGAAGATTGAAACGACCAGAAAGCGCTCATCACGAACAGCACGAGGAACGAAGGCGCGAACAGAGTCGGATAATTATTGTGTTCGCTCGCCCCACTCACCAGCAGCAGGAAAAAGCTATTCAGCAGGCTGGCGCCAAGTGCCGACGCGATCAGCAGCATGACCACGATCAGCCCTGGCGATCGCGTCCCGAACGACTGGTAACGCACGATCGCCGCCATCGCAAAAAACGGGATGAACAGCAGCAGATAACGCAGATCGAGGGTTTGAAAAAAGAGATCGGCGCGCTGATCGAGCAGTCGGTTGGCAAAGTTGAGCAGTGTACTGGGCTGTGCCAGGATAAAGCCCAACAGCAGCGCGGCAGCGGCGCGGCGCGTGCGAAAGCTGTTCACCGTCGGACGGATGAAGATCAACACCCCGATCAGGCAGAAGATCAGGAAAAAACTACTGATCGACAGCAGCCAGTTGAGCGTGAAAAAAGCACTGTTATCGGCGGCGCGTGCCAGCCCGGTGGCGCCCTCGCTGAAAAAGAGCAGCCGTGCCCGCAGCCACAACCCCACCCCTGCCAGCGCCCACAGCGCGAACAGGGTCAGAGTCGCACGCCGCAGCCAGCGCCAGCGCGGGGTAAAAAAAGAACATCCTATGAATGCCAGCGCCAGGCTGACCGCAGCGGTAGCGCCATACCCCAGCAGATTCAGCACCCGCGATAGATCGCCTTCGAGCCAGAACAGCGATGGTTGCTCGATGCCGAAACTGAGCGACGCCAAGCCGACGTTGAAGATGATGGCGTCGCTGAGCGGATCGGTCGAGCGCGCGCGGTAGATCAGCAGCGCGATCAACCACAGGGTGAACGCCAGGATCAGCGTCGGCAGTCGCAGATCGATGTAGTTGTAGATCGTGAAGGTCACCAGCGGCACGGTAGTGCGCGTGCGTCCGTCGATGCGATCATGCCTCAGCGTCACCTTACGTTCCCCTGCATCCCAGAGCCGCGCGAACGTGGTCGGCGCATCGGCATATGGGCTGCCGTCCGCCTCATACAGCCCGATCCGCGTGGGCAGGATGGCGTCATCGACCAGCGTCCACCACGACGGAGTAGTATCGGAAAACTCGTAGTTCCCCTTGATCACGTTGTTGTAGGTGATCATGCCCTCGAATGGGCGTCCCACATCCGCCAGGAAACGCAGACTGCTGATGCCTGTCAGGACCGGCACAGCGACCAACACAAGTAATTGCAGGCGCCGCGTGCTATCACGCATCGCTGATGTCCCGCTCGATCGTCGCCAGTACATAGACGGCGTGTGCGATAATATCTTTTTGCACATCGTCGTTAGGGGTCGCAGCGTCAAAAAGTTTATGGTTGAGGTTATCCACATGCTTTTCGACGGTTCTGACGCTGATCCCTAGCTGCTGCGCAATCGAATTCTCTTTCAGACTGCGTGCCCTCAATGCCCAGACCTGACGTTCGCGTTCCGTCAGTTCGTCCCGATGCTCATAGGCAGACTCAACCCAAAAGCGTAAGCCGTGTGGCAGCGATGCCAGGTAGCGCAGCCCAGCTACGGAATGTGGGTATTCTACGAGGGTATCGTCGAAATAATTCTGTCCTAACTGGACACGCTGAAGGGCATACAGCAGTTGTTGACTACCAGCGGTCTGCTTGGACATATATGCAATGCCGCCGAGTCCCGTCCTGATCAGCGCATTGACCTCCAGCAGATGCCCGCCAAATGCCGAGCGAAAGACAATGCCAAGTTTGGGCGCTCTGGCTTTCAGCTCCTTTGCCAGCCTGATCCCCCATCGTTCCAGCCGATCCTTGGTGTCGCGCGCGTGGGGATTATCTTTTGGAATATGAATGTCGATCATCGCCGCGGTCATGATCTCTGGATCGAAGGCGTTGATAGCTTCATCGTAGGTGATGGTTGCCGTCACGGTGTAAGGAGTTTTACTGGTCAGCAAGTCGCGCATGTGGTCCCGATGAAGGCGGTCGTCTTCAACCAGCAGAATGTGCGGCATCGTGGCGGTTCCCCAATCAATTTGACATCGATCAATCGATTATACATTTCAAAGAACAAACTTTTTAGGGTTATACGTGATTCTACGTACCTGCACGATTCCGAGCTGTGCTATGATAAAGAAGAGCGTCATTATCTCAACTGGTCTATAGAATTTTTGTCCTGTAGCCATAATGCCGCTCTGTGGTCACATCCGGGGGAAAGATTCAGGGTATCGCTGGAAGCTGGTTGCATCATCGACGGAGGGTAGCGGGGCGCTTTACGTCCGTCGAGCAATAGTTCTGGATAAACGCCCCGGTCCTGAATAGGACCGGGGCGTTTGTGATCGTTATCGTGACCGGTTACTTGGTCAGCATCTCCGGGTTGCCCGGATTGAAATGCTTCAGGATCACCAGCGGCTCGCTGCTGCTGCGATTGCTGATGTTCACTCCTGCCTGCGCCGCTCCTGCCGTGATGAAAAACTCGTCCTCGGTCATCTGTCCGTAGCGAATCATCGTCGGCGCCGCGACATTGTGCGCCCCGATCGTGCCATACCCCTGCACACAGATGGCGCCATAGGCGACCGGATCGCTCACAGTCACGGTGCGCCCCGGCTGCACGGTCAGGCTCTTGGCGCTGAACCACTCACTGCCGTAGGTGATCCATTTTTCGGCGTAACCGCCATTGGGATCTGCCGCCACGACCGGGATCGGCATCAGGAAATAGCGATCGACAAAATCGACAGCGGTATTCGCCTCCCAATCCAGCAGCGACAGCATGTAATCGTAATCATAGGCTTTTTCCTGCGGCATGTGATAGGTCAGCAATCCGCGATCGACCACATAATAATCGCCGATCAAGGACTGCCACATGCTGAAGACATCGCTGTTACGCTGCGGCTCATAGGTACACAGCGTCCCCGGCGCGTGCAGCACGCCCGGCGGCACATACCATCCCGTGTCCAACTGCAAACGGTGCGCCTTGCTCAGCGTGAGAATCTTGTTGTCACCCTTCTCGAAATTCTTCAGCGTCTCCACGACCTGATCCTCAGTCGTCCCGGGGTTCAAGCCGAAGAAAGTGTATGGAAAGGTGTCGAGCGCGAAATTGTACTGTGCCGGATAGTAGTACGCCTCTGGCTTACCGATCTTGCCCAGTTCGGCGGCTTTTTCGTCGCTGTGATGCAGATGGTGTGGCAGCGGATACATATTGTCGAAAAATTTGCTGTACATCACCCAGCCGCCATAGCGGTCATAGACATCCTGACCGAGGAATTCGGCGCCCATGTCCGCGATCGCCTCCGCCAGCGTCACTTTGAATTTATCGCTGACGTAGATGTAGCTCAAGCCTTCGTCTTCAGGGGTGAGCGCGCCGTTATCGGCTTTGGTGGTGCTGGCAAACCAGCGTTCGTCGATCCCACCCCGCGCGCCACCCAGGGCGTACAGGTCATCGGGATGCAGCCGCAGACGGCGCCCCGGCACACAAAATGAACGCGGCACCCACGACGGCATCAGGCGGACGATCCCCCGTCCGCTTTCCAACGCCTGCTCGACAATCTGATTGGTCATCGGCATGATCCTTAAGTGATCGAACCAAAAAGCGAGGGGCACACGCAGCGTGCCCCTCGCGTCACTGCTAGTCTAACCTATGCGCGTCTAGCTGCCCATCACCTCACCGATGCGCTCCGCCGACTCGATGTTGCTGGCATCCAGCACGATCGGGGTCAGCAGCACCGGGTTCGGCGCCATGTACTCGCAGCCGCGTGCTTCCAGGACAGCGATCCGCAGCGCGGTACGAATCTGACCGCCAGGATACTGCTCGACGGTGCCATCCATACCGCCATCGATCACGCTTTGCAGCGCTTCCGGCAGCGCGTCGAATCCGACGATCTTCACACTGTCGCCCATACCACCGGCGTTGATCGCCTCCAGCGCGCCCAACGCCATATCGTCGTTGGCGGCGATAATCACATCGGGCGGTGTCTCCAGACCCGCCAGACCCGCCTCAGTCACGCTCAAACCTTCATCGCGGCGGAAATTGGCGGTCTGCTCGAACACGATCTCGTAAGTCTCGCCAGCCGCCTCGATCGCTGCGAAGAAACCCGCCTTGCGGTCGATAGCAGGACCCGATCCGGGCTGCCCTTCCAGATAGAAAATCCGCGCGCCGTCGGGATAGTTGTCGATCACCCACTGCGCCTGCGCTTCGCCGCCGAGAACGTTGTCGGCGCCGACATGATTCAGAATGCCATCGACACCCTCGACGCGACGGTCCACCGTCACCACGATCAAACCCGCCTCGATCGCCTGAGTCAGCGCCGGGGACATAGCGGCTACGTCCAGCGGGCTGATCACCAGCGCGTTGGCGCCCTGCACGATCGCCGCCTCTACGTCGGCGGTCTGCTTCGGTACGCTGCTCTGACCATCGGTCTCGACGTAGGTCACGCCGCCGATCGCCGCCGCCTCATCGCGTCCCTCGGACTGCATGTGGACGAAGAACGGGAACGCCAGATCGGGCATCGAGCCGACCACAGTCAGCGCCATATCCGCTGGACACGCCGCGATCTCGTCACCGAGGATCGCCGCGCCCATGCCGTCCATCATTTCACCTTCGCCCATCATGTCTTCCATGCCGGGCACTTCACCGATGCGCTCGGCGCTCATCAGATTTTCCACATCGATGACGACTGGGATCAGCAGAATCAGCCGTCCTTCGGGCATGGCGCCGTCCACCGCAAAGCTGACCGCGATTTGCAGCGCCAGGCGTCCCTGCTCACCGGGGAACTGTTCGACAGTGCCGTCGATCCCGCCGTTGGCGATGCTCTCAAGCGCCTCCGGCAGCGCGTCGAACCCGATGATTTTGATGCTGTCACCCATACCACCCGCGTTGACCGCTTCCAGAGCGCCCAATGCCATATCGTCGTTGGCGGCGACGATCACATCCGGCGGCGCCTCCAGCCCAGCAAGACCGGCTTCGGTCACGCTCAAGCCTTCGTCGCGGCGGAAATTGGCGGTCTGCTCGAACACGATCTCGTAAGACTCGCCAGCCGCTTCGATCGCGGCGAAAAAGCCCGCCTTGCGATCGATGGCAGGACCCGAACCGGGCTGCCCTTCCAGGTAGAAAATCCGCGCGCCGTCGGGGTAATTGGCGATCACCCACTGCGCCTGCGCCTCACCACCGATCACGTTGTCGGCGCCGACGTGCGCCAGAATATCAGGCACGCCGTCCACACGGCGGTCAACCGTGACGACGGGCACGCCCGCGTCGATCGCCGCTTGCAGCGCGGGCGCCATCGCCGCCACATCGAGCGGACTGATCACGATCGCGGACACGCCCTGCACGACGGCAGCTTCCACGTCGGCGGTCTGCTTGGGGACGCTGCTCTGTCCGTCGGTCTCCAACAGCGTCACGCCCAGGACTTCCGCTTCAGCGCGAATCTGTGCCTGCATATGAACGAAGAACGGAAATGCCAGGTCGGGCATCGAGCTGAGAACCGACGTATCTTGCGCCGCAGCCGGCATCGACAGCGCGGTCAGCGCGGCGATCACCAGCAGCACCAGCACACGTAACTGCTTCATCTTCAAAACTCTCCTTGAAATAAGCTGGATCACACTTGTACTGCCTGAACATCGTAAAGGATTATCGTTTCTGCTGTGCCTTGATGAATTGATCGAACGCGACTGCCAATACGATGATCACGCCGATCACGATCTGCTGTATGTAGGATGAGACGTTCATCAGGACCAGCCCGTTGTTGAGGACGCCGATCAGCACCGAGCCGATGACGGTACCGAGGACACTGCCCCGCCCGCCAAACAAACTGGTGCCGCCGATTACGACCGAGGCGATCACCGTCAGCTCATAGCCGATCCCGGCGACTGCTTCAGACGAGTTCAACCGCGAGGACAGGACGAATCCGCCCAACCCCGCGAAAAAACCCACAATGATATACACGCTCAGGATCAGGCGGCGCACGGGCAACCCGCTCAACCGTGCCGCTTCAGGATTGCCGCCGACGGCGTAGACGTGCCGTCCATAGCGTGTGTAGCGCAGGATGATGTGCGCCAGCAGCGCGAACGCCAGAAACAGGATGACCGGCACCGGCACATCGCCAAACACCTTGCCCTGCCCCCAGAAGTTGTAGGCAGGGTCGAAGGTGCTGATCGGACCGCCATTGGAATATTGCAGCGCCGCCCCCCGAAAGACCGACAGCCCGCCCAGCGTGACGACGAACGCCGGCACACCCAGCCGGGTGATCGACACGCCCTGCAACAAACCGCCGATCACGCCGATCAGTACGGCGATCGCGGCAGCAAGGGCGACATTGCCGCCTAAACCGCTCACATCCAGTCCGGTCAGACGGGTGAAAAAGGCGCCGCCCTTGTAAATATCGGCGCAGATCAAGCCCGACAGAGCCAGCAGCGACCCGACCGACAGATCGATCCCGGCAGTCAGGATGACGAAGGTCATGCCGATGGCGATCAGCCCGGTGATCGACACCTGGCGCATGATGTTCCACAGATTGAGCGGCAGCAGAAACCGCTCGTTGCGCGACGTGAAGAACAACACCAGCACGATCAGGAAAATGACGGGCGCGAATTGTCCCAGCAGCCGCACCGGGTCGATGCGGCGTGCTGGTGCTGCCGCCAGGGGCGAAGCAGGTGATATGCTCATGAATGACTCTCCGTTGCAAAGGAGGAAGAGGCGGATTGCGCACCCGCCAGCGCCATCGCGCTCATCAGGCGGGCTTCGGTGGCATCGGCGCGGGTGAATGATCCGGTCAGGCGCCCCTCGCGGATAGTCAGAATGCGGTCGCTCATACTTAAAATTTCGGGCAATTCCGACGAGATCATGATGATGGCGATCCCTCGACTGGCGAGCTCGTCCAACAGCGCGTGGACTTCCGCTTTCGCGGACACATCGATACCGCGCGTCGGCTCATCGACGATCAACAGCTTGGGCTGCATCGCCAGCCAGCGCGCGATCACCACCTTTTGTTGATTGCCGCCGCTGAGGTTGACGATCGTCTGCTCGGCGCTGGACATGCGGATGTTGAGCGCCTGACGATATTGCTCCACCAGGGCGCGTTCGGCGCCGCGATCGACGAGCACCAACAGCCGTGTCAATCCACGCAGCGCGGTGATCGAGAGATTTTCGCGGGCGGCTAACCCCAAAAACAGCGCCTGCTGCTTGCGGTCTTCCGGCACCAGCCCGATACCCAGGCGTATGGCATCGTGGGGCGATCGGATGGTCACCGGCTGCCCCTCAAAGGTGATCGTGCCGCCTGTCAGCTTGTCGGCGCCGAAGATCGCCCGCGCCGCCTCGGTGCGCCCCGCGCCGACCAACCCGGCGATCCCCAGGATTTCCCCGGCGTGTACCTCCAGGCTGATCCCGTGCAGGGCGGTCTTATTGGGGTTGTTTGGATCGGCGCGCGTAGAGAGATCGGCGGCGCGCATGACCACACGCTCGCCCGTGTAGCGCCGTGTGCGGGTAAACAGGTCGCTGGTGCTGCGTCCGACCATCATCTGAATGATCGCATCCAGGGTCAATGCCTCATCGACCGGGGCGACGCCCGCGTTTTTGCCGTCACGCAGTACGGTCACATAGTCGCACAGTTTCATCACCTGTTCCAGATGGTGGGTGATGAAGATGATGCTGATCCCTTGGCGTTTCAGGTCGCGGCAGATACTCATCAACTGGCGCACCTCGGTCTCGCTGAGGGCGCTGGTCGGCTCGTCCATGACGATCAGTTTCGAGCGCATCGACAGCGCCCGCGCGATCTCGACCATCTGTTGATCCGCGACACTGAGTGCGCTCACAGGTGACATCGGGTCGAGCGGGATGTTGAGGCTGTCCATCAGCGCCTGTGTATCGCGCCGCAGCCGTGACCAGCTCATGAAGCCCGCAGCGCCGGGTTCACGCCCGATAAAGACATTCTCCGCGATCGTCAGATGCGGTACGAGCGTGAATTCCTGATAGATGGTGACGATTCCCATCTGCTGTGCCTGATGCGGTGAGGTCAGCGTGATCGGCACACCGTCAAAGACGATTTCGCCCACGTCTGGCGCGTACACGCCAGCGAGGATTTTCATCAGCGTCGATTTGCCGGCGCCATTTTCGCCCAACAGCGCGTGGATTTGTCCACGCTCGACGGTGAGCGACACGCCATCGAGCGCCTTGACGCCAGGAAAGGCTTTGTGAATGGCGCGCATCTCTAAAATCGGCGTCGTCATGAGGCAGCCTTTCGCGGCGGCGCGGTGCTTTCACGCACGACCAGTTCCGGCATCAGCACGACGTGCGCATCGGTCGGCTTGTCGTCGATCAGACTCAAAAGCAGCGCAATTCCGGCGTTTGCCAGCAATTCGAGCGGCTGGCGCACCGTCGTCAGGGCAGGTGTGAGATAGGAACAGATAGGAACATCGTCCATGCCGACGAGCGAAATATCCTGCGGGATGCGCAATCCACGTTCGCTCAGGGCACGCATCGCGCCCGCCGCCATCATATCGTTGCTGGCGAAAAAGGCGGTCGGCAGCGCTTCACCGGCATCCAACAACCTGACGATCGCGCTGTAGCCGCCGTGCAAGCCAAAGTCGTCACCCGTCGGGATCAACCGTCCACGTCCGTCGGTGAGCGCGAGAAATGCTTCAACACGCGCCTCGACCACCGAAATATCGCGCGGCGCGACGATCATGGCGATATCGGTATGTCCGAGGTCGCGCAGATGCCCGATCGCCAACCGGACGACGGCGTGATTGTCGATGGTACACCACGCGCCGGTATAGTCGGACGGCACGCGATCGAGCGCCACCAGCGGAATATCGAGGTCAGCCAGCAGCGTCCCGGTGCGCGCCTCCTGGGTACTCTGCACGATCAAAAGCCCGTCCACCCAGCGGGCGGTCACCTGCTCGATCGCCTGAGCTTCACGTTCCGGGGAATTATGCGTGCTGAACACCAGTACGTTGTAGCCGCGTTCCTGTGCGGCGGTCTCGATCGTCTCGACCATGACGGCGAAATACAGGTTTGCCAGGTCAGGCACGATCAAGCCGATCGCCTGTGTCCGCCCGGTGCGCAGTCCCTGGGCGATGAAATGTGGAGAATAGCCCAATTCGGCAATCGCTTCTTCGACGCGAGCGCGCGTGTCGCTGGCGATGAACTGCCAGCCGCGCACTACGTTGGAGACGGTCGTCACCGAGACGCCCGCGCGATCCGCTACATCGCGTAAAGTCACTCTACGTGCCATATAGCCACTAAATCCAGTTTCGACCCGCAAACGCAGTATTTTTGTGTATTTAACGTTTCACAACTTGCAGTCAGGATAACGCGGTTTACAATTTTCGTCAAGCAAATGTTTTCAAAATCGGTAGACTAGGGTTACATGGGCGAACATCTTATGAGTGTGATCAGGCAGAGGGCTCCAATGAATATAACATCACCCGTTTTGACGACACAGAATCCCGGCTCGTTTGGAAAAGGTATTCCGTCGCTGCATCAGTTGAGCCGTGACCTGATGCGCGGGGCGCGCGCGCTGCTGTCAGGAAAGACGGAAGAAGGCTGGAATCGGCTGCGCGCCGCCAGCGCGAACTTCGCTCATTTTTACCTGATGCGCACGCGCGACGCGGCAGTGTGTCCCTGCTGCGGTTGGCGCGGAAGCGCATTTATTGCCGGGTCTAATTGGCGCGCGCCTGCATTTCAATCAAGCTGTCCTTCGTGCGATTCGCGCTCACGTCATCGCGGGCTGTGGATCGTGTTGGAGTCGGTACTGCACGATCTGCCGTCGGGAGAGCTGTTGATCTTTGCCCCTGAGCGCATTCTCGTGAGTCGGATCACGATGCTGGCACCCGATCGTACACTCAGAACGACCGACTTCTACAATCAGGATGTCGATTATCCAGGTGAGGATATACAAAAGCTCACCTTCACAGAAGGTCGATTCGCCTTTTTGATGTGCAATCATGTGCTGGAACATGTGCCGGACGATAACGCCGCGATCAGCGAATGTGCGCGCATTCTGGCACCGGGCGGCACAGCGATCTTTACTATTCCGGGCGATTATCCCAAGCGTGAGACGGTCACATTCGATCAACCCGACTCCAACGGTCATTTACGTCACTATGGCATGGATATAATCGATCGTTTCGAAGCCGCATTTTCAGCGGTTGAAGTCCGCGATATGAGTGCGGCGGCAGCGCCATCAGCGCATGTGCGTAAAAATGATATGGTATTCGTCTGCCACCGCTGACTCGGCGCTTCAGGCTAAGTACAACGGAATCACCCGTTCCAGGGCATACGCGGCGCGCCGCGTGAAGTCGGCGCGCATGGGCAGCGCCGACGGCAACCCATACTGCTCGATCATGAAGCTGGCAGCAGCAGCAGCAGCCGCGCCCGCCACGTCGATCCCATCGTCGAGACGCGCCAGCAGCGCCCCGGCAAAGGCGTTGCCCGCCCCGGTCGTGTCCAGCACGCGCGTCTGCACAGCAGGCAGGCGCAGTCCGCGAGTCGCACCGCCGCGAAAATCCCATATTTCGGCGCCCGATCCTCCCATACGCAGCGCCAGCACCTGACATCCGGCATCACGGAATGCCAACACGATCGTGTCGTGATCGTTCGAGCCGACCATCGCCGCTGCCTCCCATGTGCTCGGCGTAAATACCGTACATACGCTCATCAGATCGCGCAGCGCGTCGGGCGTGAATGACTGATCGGGCGGGCGAAAGGTCTCCAGGCTGACGCGCGCCCCCGTCACGCTGAATACCCGCGCCTGAGCGAGTGTCGGGTTTTCGGGGTGCAGTCCCCAGTGAAAGCCGTGCGCACCACGATACGACTCAGGCAGCGCCGCGATCGCCGCCTCGTACACGGTCGCGCCGTCGGGCGGCTGCACGCGCCAGATATGCTGTCGTGATCCGTCCTCCTGGTAATGCTGCCAGGCGCGCGGGGTGGCGTCGAGCGTGTATGCCAGCCCGGACAGATCAATCCCAGCGTCGATCAGGGGCGCCAGCAGCGCCGGCGTACAGTCGGCACCCACGACCGCGCTCAGTCCAACCGACTCACCCGATCCAAGCGCCACCGCCATGCCCCAGGCAGTCTGCGCGCCCCCACCGCCAAGCTGGTTCGCCATGATCATGGCGCCGGGCAGCAGAATGTCGTCGATGACGATACCGAACGAAACATAGTCAATCACATGGTTTTCCAATAATAGCCTTCTCAAAAGGAGGTCAAACGACGTAGGGACGCACAACAATGCGTCCGCCCACCGGATCATTGGATTTGTTTTCGTTTTTCCATAGGTCGGTGCGCCAATCGATAGTGCCTAGTTCTACGCTATAATTCAGCTCATGCCAAGAGATAAATTCAGTGAATCACGGATGCAGTATGCCCTTAGGGACTCATAACAATACCTCCGTAGAGAAAATCGTGATTCACTGAAATGGGTAGGTGGCGTGAAAACTACTCATCCCTCTCCCCTGGTGAAACAGGGGTGAGTCATTACATGAAAACATTCGCAGATGAGGCTCTGCTCGGACGCATCGTTTGAATCGTTTTTGGGGGGTCGTCAAGTACGTTACAATCAGGAAATACTTAAATCGGTGCTGATCTATTTTTCGCCCATGTTTCCTCGTGAGGAGATATTCCGAAATGCGTCCATTACGTCTATTCGTTTTCTGTATGCTGTTCATCCTGACCGTCGGCGCTGTATCCGCTCAGGACGCCACGCCCACCCCACTCCCACCCATCAAGATTGGCTTTATCGCAGATCAAAGCGGCGTCGGCTACTTATTCGCCCAATCACAGTTAGCGGGCTTGCAGGTCGCGGTCAACGAGATCAACGCGGCGGGCGGCTTACTCGGTCGCCGTGTCGAATTCGTCATCCGCGACGCGCAGCTGCGAGCCGATGTCGGCACCACCATCGCGCGCCAGATGATTCTGGAAGACGGCGTAGAATTGCTGGTCGGACCGACCAGCAGTGCGGTCGCGCTGGCGGTGGCGGTCATCGCTGAAGAGAACAAAATTCCGCTGGCGCTGCACACGTCCAATTCGATCGCACTGTCTACGACGGGCTGGAACAAGTACATGGTGCAGGTCGTGCCGCACACCACCATCGAAACCCGTGCGGCGGCACAGTACATGTCCGACCTGGGCTATACCATGTGGAGCAGCATCGGCCCGGACTACGCCTTTGGACGTGACGGCTTTGCCTCGTTCAAACCACGTCTGGAGGAACTCGTCCCCGGCGCCCAAATCATTTCCGAGCAATGGCCCCCATTGTCGGAACGTGACCTGACTACCTACATCACCGCGTTACAGGCAGCAGCTCCCGAAGCAATTTTTGGCAATCTGTGGGGTGACCAGTTCGTGACTTTCACGCAGCAGGCGGCGCCTGTCGGTCTGTTCGAGACCTCGACCTACATCGGTCTGATGGACCTCGATTACATGCGCGCGATCGGTGACGATCTGCCCGACGGCATGTACGGCTACACCCGCGCGCCCTTTTATGCGCTCGAAGGGGAGATGGTGGACAGCTTTATGGAACGCTATCAGCGCCTCACTGCCGGGCAGTATCCGGCGGACTGGGCGATCATGATGTACGACGCGGTGATGGCATTGCGCGCCGCCGTCGAACAAGCAGGCACGACCGACGGTGACGCGGTGGCAGCGGCGTTCGACGGGCTGGAGTTCGAGTCGCTGCGCGGGACGCTGACCATCCGCGACTGCGATCACATGGCGAATGTCGGCGCCTACGTCGGTAAAGCGACCTACACCGACGAATACCCGTTCCCAATCCTGACCGAGACGCTGTTCGTCCCATTCGACGAAGTAGCGCTGACGTGTGAAGAAGTGCTGGCGACGCGCGCGCCGTAACGGAACACCTAAAATTGTACGGGGGCGATCGCACAGGTCGCCCCTGACATCACGACTGTAGGCACCCGCATTGGCGCGCTCCTGTATCGTATTCAGTGAATCACGGATTCAGCACGATCGCAGGGACGCATAAAAATGCGTCCGTAGAGAAAATCGTGATTCACTGTTATTGTGTGTGTTATTGTGTAATGAAAGTACTCATGACAGCCTACCCTATTGAAGCCATCATCATTCAGGCACTCGCCGGACTCGCCTACGGGATGGTGTTGTTCATCATCGCGTCTGGCTTGACACTGGTGTTCGGCGTCATGCGCGTGATCAATTTCGCGCATGGCAGCCTGTACATGCTCGGCGCGTATCTGGCGGCTGCGGTCGGCGGGGTGCTGGCATCCCCGGTGATCGGGTTCGTCGGCGCGCTGGCGATCGCGCCTCTGGGCGTGGCGCTGATCGGCGTCGGCATCGAGACGACCCTGTTTCGGCGCATCTATCGCAAAGAAGTGCTGTTACAACTCCTGCTCACCTTCGGGCTGACGCTGATCATCGCCGACGTGGTGCGCGCGATCTGGGGCGGCGAGATTTATCGGCTCGCCCTGCCGGAATTTCTGGCAGGCAGCGTCGAGCTGTTCCCACGCCGCCGTTTCCCGGTGTACAGCCTCATCCTGCTCGTGGTCGGACCTGCGATCGCCTTTGGACTGTTCGTGATGCTGCGCCGGACGCGCTTCGGACGGATCGTGCGCGCGGCGGTCAACAACCCGGAAATGCTGGCAGCACTCGGTATCGATGTCGGGCGCGTCTTCACCGTGGTATTCGCGCTGGGCTGCTGGCTGGCGGGACTGGGTGGGATGCTGATCGCGGCGCGGTCGGCAGTGTCACTGGGGATGGACTCGCAGATCATCGTCCAGGCATTCGCAGTGGTGGTGATCGGCGGACTGGGCAGCTTCAGCGGCGCCCTCCTGGGTGCGCTGCTGATCGGGGTGGTGCTGTCGATCGGTCAGTTGTACTTCCCGTCCGTCGCACAAATATTGCCATTCGTGATCATGGCGCTGGTTTTAATCGCCCGTCCCTACGGTCTGCTGGGAAAGGCGGAACGGTGATGCGCCGCCCCCCATTGATCGTCCTTTACGGGATCACTGCCGCCATCCTGATCGGCGTGGCGCTGCTGCTGTCGGATTTTTACCGTTCGCTGCTGACCGAGATGCTGATCGCGGGCTTGTTTGCACTCAGCCTCAATCTGATTATGGGCTACGGGGGGATGGTGTCGTTCGGTCATGCTGCCTTCTACGGACTTGGCGGCTATGCGGTCGGCATCCTGACCACACGCTACGGCGTCGATCCGTTCGTCGCTATGGCGCTGGCGCCTTTCGTCGCAGCGCTCGGTGCGCTGATCATCGGTTGGTTCGCAGTGCGGCGCGTGCGGCTGTATTTCTCGATCCTGACGCTGGCGTTCGGACAAGTGCTGTATACCCTGGTGTTCAACAACGCCGAATTCACAGGCGGCGACAACGGCTTGCTCGGCATCCCCGGCGCCGACTGGCTGCGTCCCGAACTGAATTATTTCCTGTTCGCGCTGGCGATCTTCGCCCTGTGTTTCGCGGCGCTGCGTGTGCTGATCCGGTCACCCTTCATCCTGACGCTGCGCGCCATCCGCGAAAATCCCGAACGGGCGCAGTTCATCGGTGTCGATGTACGCCGCCACCAACTGATCGTGTTCGTGATCGGCGGCTTTTTTGCCGGGGTCGCCGGGATGCTGCTGGCGGGGCACAACCGGATCGTCGGCGTCGACATGCTGTTCTGGACGACATCGAGCCAGCCGCTCTTAGGCAGTCTGATGGGCGGGATGTTCTCGCTGGTCGGACCGGTCGTCGGCGGGGCGATCCTGCGCTTTTTAGAGGTGCAGATCACGACGGTGACGCTGTATTGGCCCGCCGTGCTTGGCGTGCTGACGGTCGGGTTCGTACTGCTGGCGCCGGACGGGTTGGTCGGGCTGGTCGATCGCTGGACGAACAAGCGCGACGGAGAGAACGACTCGTGAACCTGCTCGACGTATCGCATGTCAACAAAGCCTTCGGCGGCTTGCAAGCGTCGAACGACATCTCGCTCACCGTCGGCGCGGGCGAACGAGTCGCGGTGATCGGTCCAAATGGCGCCGGAAAATCGACGCTGTTCAACCTGATCAGCGGCGCGCTCACCCCTGACTCAGGGCGAATCGAATTCTATGGACGGTCGATCGTCGGCATGGCGCCACATCGGATCGCACGAATCGGGATCGGGCGCTCGTTTCAGCGCTCCAACATCTTCACCCGCCTGACCGCGTTCGAGAATGTACTGACGGCTGTCCTGAGTCAGACTGGACGATCACGCGATCCGCTGCGGGCGCTGGCACGTCACCGCACGGAAAACGAACGTGCTGAGTCCATTCTGGCGCGTATCGGTCTGGCGGATGACCGCGATCGGTTGGCGGGCAAGCTGGCACTGGGCGATCAGAAACGGCTGGAGATCGGTTTGGCGCTGGCAATGGAACCACGTCTGCTGCTGCTGGACGAGCCGACGGCGGGCATGTCACCTGAGGAGACGGCGGGCACCGTCGCGCTGGTCGAGTCGCTGGCGCGTGAGACCGGGATCAGCCTGCTGTTCACCGAACACGATATGGCGGTAGTATTCGGGGTCGCGGAGCGGCTGTACGTGCTGCATCAGGGGACGATCATCGCATCGGGAACGCCCGATGCGATTCGCGCCAATGCCGATGTGCAGCGTATCTATCTGGGAGAGGCACCATGACCGCCGAAACACCGCTGCTGGCGATCGAAGATGTGCATACCTATTACGGATTGAGCCATATCCTGTGGGCTGTCTCGCTGACCGTGCGGCGCGGGGAGTGCGTGACGCTGATCGGACGCAATGGCGCCGGCAAAACGACCACGTTCCGCAGCATTATCGGCTTGACCGCGCCGCGATCCGGACGTGTGCTGTTCGACGGCGTGTCGATCGCCGGGATGCCACCGCACCGCATCGCCCGTCAGGGGATCGGCTTTGTGCCCGAAGAACGAGCGATCTTCCCCGATCTGAGCGTATGGGAGAATCTCGACGTAGCGCGCAAGCCGGGCGCCGATGGACGAGTCGATTGGACGATCGAGCGCGCCTACGATGTATTCCCGCGTCTGGCAGAGCGCAAAGACCAGCAGGGCGGCACCCTCAGCGGCGGCGAGCAGCAAATGCTGACGATCGCGCGCACGCTGATGGGCAACCCCGATCTGCTGCTGCTGGACGAGCCGTCCGAGGGATTGGCGCCACTGATCGTGACGCAAATCGGCGATCTGGTCGCGCGGCTGAAACGTGAAGGCGTGACGATCCTGTTGAGCGAGCAGAATCTGCCGTTCGCGCTGCGCCTGAGCGATCGCGTTTACGTGATCGACGACGGCAAGATTCGCTTCACCGGGACGCCCGCCGACCTGACGGCGCAACCGGAGATTGTGCGGACGTACCTGGGAGTGGGTTGATGCCCGCAGGCACAATCGTCGTACAATATGGACTATAAAGCCGCCTCACTCCCCGCTCATCGCCGCCAGGCGTTCCTCGACCACACGACGCGATCGCACCGCGATCGGCGCGGCGAGCTGACGACGCAGATCGTCCGCCTCGGTGTCCTTGTCGTACCACGACTGGAACATCTCGCGGATGGTCAGCCGCACCGCTCCGGCATACGGCTCGATCCGCACCGCATCGCCCATCCGGATCTCGCCCGTCTGAAGCACGCGACAGTAAATGCCCGGTCGTTCCGCCGCGCGAAATTTCTTGACGAACTGCGGATCGTCCATGCGTGTCGCCAGCGTCACGCACGGGACGCGCGCCGCCGCCGCCTCCAGGATCACCCCGCCGATGTGAAAGCGGTCACCGATGCACACCTCAGCCGATTCCAGATCGCTGACGGTGATATTCTCACCGAAAATCCCCGGCGTGAGCGGACGCCCGATCTGCCCCTCCCACCAGGCATAATCCCCGCCGCCATAGATGTAGACCGCCTGATCGGGCCCGCCGTGATTTTTCTTGTCATCGATGTAATCGCCCATCAAGCCAAGTTCTCCGACGCGCACCGCGCCCGCCGCCGGCACTTTGAAAATCCCAGTCAGCGCGCTCTCTTTGGCGTACTGCATGGTCTGCGGTTCAGCGATATTGACGCTCGTCATCTGCATTGTGAGTCTCTCCATTCAGCCGATCGTGATCAGCGGCTTATTCTGCTCGACGCTCTGACCCTGCACTACATGGACGCGCAGAATCGCGCCATCTTTCGGCGCTTTCAATTCATTCTGCATTTTCATGCTCTCCAGGATCAGGATCGTCTGTCCTTTCTTGACCTCCGCCCCTTCGGACAGCGGCAGCGCGACGATCAATCCCGGCATGGGCGCCTTGACGACGACCTCGCCGTGTGCGTTGTCCAGCTCACCGCGTGTCTGTGACAGCAGCAGCGCCCGCTCGTCCATGACCGAGGCGTTGTAGCGGCGTCCACGTATGATCACCTCGACCTCGCCTTCGCGCTCCTCAACCAGCACTTCGTAGGAACGGTTATCCATCAGGATCGAATAGAGCGCGCCGGTGAGAGGCAGAAAATCAACCGTGCGCGGCTGTCCATTGACGCGGATCGCTCCGGCATTGTCGATCTCGATCTCGAACTGTTTTTCGTTGATGATGGTGACGTATTTCATCGGTGCATCCGTTCCCATCGGCTCAACCATTTCCAGTTACTGGTGTCGCGTTCGTTACGCATGACCATCTGTCCGGCGATCTGGCGGTTGCGGTGCGCCACCAGCGCGGCGGCGATGGCGGCGGTCTGCAATTCTTCTTCGGACGGCGATTCTTCGTAGGTGGTCATACTGAAGCGCTCTTCGACAAATTTATTGTCGAACTTACCCGCGATGAAGTTGAAGCTGCTCAGTAAATTCTGGTGGAACGGGATATTGTGCTTTACACCCATGAGCGTGAATTCTTCCAGAGCGCGGCGCATCTTCAACATCGCCTCACCCCGGTCGTCCCCCCAACAGATCAGCTTGGCGATCATACTGTCGTAATGCGGGGTGATGGTGTATCCGGCATACACGCCGCTGTCCACGCGCACACCCGGTCCCGTCGGCGTGATCATGGTGGTGATCGTGCCCACCGACGGCATGAAATTGTTGTACGGGTCTTCGGCGTTGATGCGGCACTCCATCGCCCACCCGGTCGGCTCCAGCACATTTTCGGTGACGCCCATTCGCCGTCCGCGCGCGATGCGAATCTGTTCTGCCACCAGATCGACCCCCGTGACCAGCTCCGTCACCGGATGCTCGACCTGCAAGCGGGTGTTCATCTCCAGAAAGTAGAAATTCTTATCCTTATCGACCAGGCACTCGATCGTCCCGGCGTTGACATAACCGACCGATCGCGCAGCCGCGACCGCCATATCGCCCATCCGCTTGCGCAGGTCGGGATCGACGAACGGACTCGGCGCCTCCTCGACCAGCTTTTGATGGCGGCGCTGGATCGAACATTCGCGTTCGCCCAGATGGACGGTATTGCCGTGCGTATCCGCCAAAATCTGAAACTCGATGTGGCGGGCGCCGATGATCAGCTTCTCGATATACACCCGTCCGTCCCCAAAGGCGCTCTCCGCTTCGCGTCTTGCCAGCGCCAGCGCGTCGGGCAGGTCGTCGAGATGCTGTACCGCGCGCATCCCTTTGCCGCCGCCACCCGCCGCCGCCTTGACCATGACCGGGGCGCCGATCGCCGCCGCCGCCGCCAGCAGGTCATCGTCGTGCAGGTCGGGTTCGGTGCCCGGCACGACCGGGACGCCGGCGCGCTTGACCGTCTCCCGCGCGCTCTGTTTGTCGCCCATCGTGGCGATGGCGTGCGCGGGCGGCCCGATGAAGATCAGCCCGGCATCCACGACCGCCCCGGCGAACCATTCGCGCTCGCTCAGAAAGCCGTAACCGGGATGAATGGCGTCTGCACCCGTCGCACGGGCGGCGTCGATGATGCGATCGCCGAGCAGATAGCTCTCACGCGGCGGCGATGCGCCGATATAGACCGCTTCGTCGGCATAGCGCACATGCAGCGCGGCGCGATCGGCGTCGCTGTAGACCGCCACCGTGCGGATGCCCAGGTCGCGGCACGCGCGGATGACACGCACGGCGATCTCGCCCCGGTTGGCGATCAGGATTTTGCGAATATCCGTTTTTCCAGAATCGATGACCATCAACTTGCCTTTCGGACGCATCGTTGTGCGTCCCTACAAATCAGGCGCCGTCGCGGGGACACATCAACATGCGTCCCCGTCAATCTCACAGCGGCATGTTACCGTGCTTTTTGGGCGGGTTGCTGTCGCGCTTGTTCTGAAATACTTCCAGACCATTGATCAGGCGGGCGCGGGTCTCGCGCGGCTCGATCACATCGTCGATGAATCCCCGTTCCGCCGCCACATAGGGATTCGCCATCTTCGAGCGATATTCGTCGGCAAGCTGCTTCTTGAGCGCGACCGGATCGTCCGACGCCTGGAGCTGGCGTCGATAGATGATCTCGACCGCGCCTTCCGGTCCCATGACGGCGAATTCGGCGGTCGGCCATGCCAGATTGAGGTCACCGCGAATATGTTTGCTGCTCATCACGCAGTAGGCACCGCCATAGCTCTTGCGCGTGGTTATGGTCAGCTTGGGTACGGTCGCCTCGCAGTAGGCATACACCAGCTTGGCACCCGCCATGATGATACCGTTGTGTTCCTGCGAGACGCCAGGTAGATACCCCGGCACATCCACCAGTGTGATAATCGGGATATTGAAGCAGTCGCAAAAGCGGATGAAGCGCGCTGCTTTTTCACTGGCGGCGATGTCCAGCACCCCTGCCAGCACCATCGGCTGATTGGCGACGATGCCGATACTGTGCCCCCCCATGCGCGCGAACCCGATCACGATATTGGCGGCATAATCGGGCTGAATCTCGTAAAAGATGCTGTCATCGACGATATGATGAATGACCTCTTTGATGTCGTAGGGTTTATTGGGGTTATCGGGGATGATCGTGTCGAGGTCGGCGTCCCCTCGGATCGGATCATCTTTGGTCGGCATGAAAGGCGGGTCTTCCATATTGTTCTGCGGCAGATACGAGAACATCTCGCGCACCAGCAGCAGAGTCTGGTTTTCGTTGTTGCCGACGACATGACACACGCCGCTCTTGGTGGCGTGCACCGACGCACCGCCGAGTCCCTCGTGCGTAACTTCTTCGTGCGTCACCTGCTTGACCACATCGGGTCCGGTGATGTACATGTAACTGGTATCTTTGACCATGAAAATGAAGTCGGTCAGGGCGGGGCTGTACACTGCGCCACCTGCACAGGGACCCATGATCACGCTGATCTGTGGGATCACACCGCTGGCGAGCGTATTACGCAGGAAGATGTCGGCGTATCCAGCGAGGCTGATCACGCCCTCCTGAATCCGAGCGCCGCCGCTGTCGTTCAGCCCGATCATCGGTGCGCCCACCTTCATGGCGGCGTCCATGACTTTACAGATTTTCTCTGCGTGAACCTCGCTCAGGCTGCCTCCCAGAACGGTGAAGTCCTGTGAGTACACATATACCAGTCGCCCGTTGATCGTCCCCCAGCCGGTGACCACGCTGTCACCGGGAAAGTCGGCTTGATCCATGCCAAAATCACGGGAGCGGTGCTTGACAAAGGCATCCAGTTCGTGAAAGCTGCCCGGATCGAGCAGAATGTCGAGGCGCTCGTAGGCGGTATTGCGCCCGGCGTCGTGCTGACGCTGGATGCGGTCGGCGCCACCGCCCGCGTGACTCTGTTCGCGGCGGGCGCGCAGTTGATCGATCTTGCTGCCGTGCTGGGTCATGTGACGGTATCCTCTCGGTGCCCAGTGTGGAACACCGTTAATGATACCTTACTTAAAGTATCACGGGGATAGGCGGCAATTCTGGCTTTACGTTACACCTGGCAGCACGTCCGCGACGCGGATCGAGGCGATCGTCACGCCATCGATCACCAGCGGCACGTGCTGATCGGCGCTGTAGGTGACCAGCGAGTCGTAGCATTTCTCATCCTGATTGGGATTGGAGCCGACCTCGATCGTGCGGTCAGGCACGCTGACCAGCCACATCCGGGCGACGCCCGCTGCGGCATACAGTGCACACTTGTTTTTCCGATCGGACGCTACGGTCGAGTCCAAGACTTCGATCACTAAACCGATATCGAAAGCTTCAGGGTGACGGTGATCGTAATCGTTCCATTCGCCTCGCATGACCGCGACATCGGCAATCGGCAGGCTGTTCAGTAAGATGATTGGCTGCTCTTTATCAGCGAACCAACCAGCGGTGACGACCCGATTTAGCCAAGCCGTGAGACGCCGCTGCACAGAAACATGGGCAGGATTGACAGCCATTTTCTCGACGACCCATCCTTCCAGAAGCTCGACCCTCTCGTTTTTGGCAAACACACCACTTGCCATCATGCCAAGAAAAGTTTCCACCGTGAAGCGGTGCAGCCGCGCATCCTCCGTCAGCACTGCGGCGATTTCGCGCGGGGTGAGCGCTGGTGCCAGCATAATCCATTCCCTCTCACTCTTGTCGAATAATTGTAGCACGAACGCACGTCCAGCCCATTCAGACAGCCACACGCATCATCATATCTCGCACTCCACCGCGCGGCGCCGGAGTCCGTCTGGGGGTTGTTGGCAGCGTTGCATTTCACAAAAAGCTCATGATGCGCTGGACGCCCTGCTCAGGAAACGTTCACACGCTCACCGTCGGGCGATATTCCCCAAAGACACCGCGCAGCGTCCCGCACACCTCGCCCAGGGTCACGCCGCCCTCGACGCACGCCAGGATAATCGGCATCAGCGCGTCCGACCCGCGCGCGGCGCCCTCCAGCCGATCGCGCAGCATCGCCACCCGATCGTTGTCGCGTGCCGCACGATGACGTGCCAGCCGCGCGCGCTGTCCACCCTCGATCGCTGGATCGACGCGCAGCAGCTCCGGCTGCACCTCGCCTTCCATGGTGAACCTGTTCATACCGACGATGATCTGTTCGCCGTTTTCGATCGCCTTTTGCACCTCATATGCTGCCTGTGCGATCTCGCCGCTGACGAACCCGGACTCGATCGCGGGCAGCGCACCGCCAAGATCGTCGATGCGGGCGATCAGATCGCGCGCCTGGGTTTCGATCGCGTCGGTCAGCGCTTCAACGGCGTAGCTGCCCGCGAACGGATCGACGGTATCGGCAGCGCCGCTCTCGTAGGCGATGATCTGCTGCGTGCGCAGCGCGATCTGCGCCGCCTTCTGCGTGGGCAGCGCCATCGCCTCGTCCATGCTGTTGGTGTGCAGGCTCTGTGTGCCGCCCATCACCGCCGCCAGCGCTTGCAGCGCGACACGGACGATGTTGTTTTCCGGCTGCTGCGCGGTCAGCGTGCTGCCCCCGGTCTGCGTGTGGAACCGCAGTTGCAGGCTTTTCGGATCGCGCGCGGCAAAACGGTCGCGCATGATCGACGCCCACAGCCGCCGCGCCGCCCGGTACTTCGCTATTTCTTCCAGGAAATGATTGTGCGCGTTGAAGAAGAACGACAACTGCGGCGCAAAGTCATCGACGGCTAACCCGGCGTCGATCGCCGCGCCGACATAGGCAATCCCATTCGCCAGCGTAAAGGCGATCTCCTGCGCGGCGGTGCTGCCTGCCTCGCGGATGTGATAGCCGCTGATGCTAATGGTATTCCACAGCGGCACTTCAGCTTTGCAATAGGCGAACAAATCGGTGATCAGCCGCATCGACGGCGCTGGAGGAAAGATGTAGGTGCCGCGCGCGATATACTCTTTCAGAATATCGTTCTGCACGGTGCCGCGCAGCGCCACCGGATCGACGCCCTGACGTTTGCCGACGGCGATATACATCGCCAGCAGCACAGCAGCCGGGGCGTTGATGGTCATGCTGGTGGAGACCTTATCGAGGGGGATACCCTCGAACAGGCGCGCCATGTCGTCCAGTGTGCTGATGCTCACGCCGACCTTGCCCACCTCACCGAGCGCCATCGGGTCGTCGGCGTCGTAGCCGATCTGGGTCGGCAGGTCAAAGGCGACCGACAAGCCACTCTGTCCCTGGTCGAGCAGGAATCGATAGCGCGCGTTGCTCTCCTCAGCGGTAGCATACCCGGCATACTGGCGCATCGTCCACAACCGTCCGCGATACATCGTCGGGTGGATGCCGCGCGTATAAGGATAGACGCCGGGCTGCCCGATCGCCGCATCCGGATCGGTCGGCAGGTCGGCGGGGGTATAGACCGGGTTGACATCGATACCGGACGAGGTGCGGACGGGCTTTTGTGAGGGAGCAGACATGGCAACGATCCTGGTGTGCGCGTTCAGGCTGGCTTGCAGGTTCAGTTTAGCCGACGCAGACCGTAAAGCAACAGTGCTATAATCACCCTCGCTCGGTCAGGATTTTATCAAAGAGGAATAACCAGGATGACGACGCTGGTAATCGGCGGAAGCGGCATGTTGGGCAGCGCGATTGTGCGCCAATTGAATGGGGCTGGCGCCGATGTGCGCGTGTTCGATCGGATCGCCTACCCCGATCCGCGCATCGAAACGCGCATCAGCGATGTGCTGGACGCGGTGGCGCTGGAGAGCGCGATCGCGGGAGTCGAGACGGTCATCCACACGGTGGCAGCCGTCAGCCAGACGACGCGCCCCATCCCGATGATGTATGCCATCAATGTCGGCGCGACCGAGAGCGTGATCGCCGCGTGTCAGCGGCAAGGCGTCGGACGGCTGATCTACACCAGCTCGATCGACGTGGTCTTCGACGGCACTGACATCACCGATGGTGACGAGTCGCTGCCCTATCCCGCGCATCATCTCGATTATTACGGCACGACCAAGATGCTGGCTGAACGTGCCGTCATCGCCGCCAATGGCGTCAGCGGACTGGCGACCTGTTCGCTGCGCGTCGGGGCGCTGTACGGTGAGAACGATCACAATCGCTTTCCGGTCGTGTTGCAGCCTGTATTCGACACCGGGATTTACACCCGGCTGGGCGACGGCACAGCAAAGCACGGCTTTGCCTTTGTGGACAACTGCGCCTATGCACACCTGCTCGCTGCACAACAGCTCACGCTCGACTCCGCGATCGCCGGGGAATGTTACTTCATCAACGATCATCCGCCGGTGAATTTCTTCGACTTCTTCCTGCCCTATCTGGACGCGCTCGCTGTTGCTTATCAGGTGCGCTCGACGCCGTATGGCGTAGTGAAGGCGCTGGCGCGCGTGACACAGTTCATGGCGAATCGCCGCCCCATCCCCGCCGACAGCATCCCGGCGTCGGGCGGCTTGTCGCGTTATGCGGTCGAGGCGACCTGTCGGGACTTCTGGTTCAATCACAGGAAAGCCACGCGCGATCTGGGCTATGCCCCGCTGTTCGATCAGTCGGTTGCCTTCGATCGCACGCTGGCATGGCTGCGGACGTGGATTGCAGCACGTGCGGAAAACTCTTAAGGTTCTGACAGTCCATTTACGTTGATAATCAGACTGCAATGACATTGTGACTTTCAGACTCGGTAATCTTAATGTTGCACTCTTGCTTCGCGCGAATCCTTTTGTCACACTACGTCATATTCCACGCACCTATCCATCGCAGTCAAATCAAGGAGACGAATCACCCATGCCCTATGCTGTGAAATGGCTCATTCCCGATCGGCTGATGCTGAGCATCCACTACGGAGTCGTATCGTCCGACGACATGATGGCGTATATCGACGAGTCGATGGCGATGCGCGATGCTGCCAACGATAAAAATGGGGTGGGTGGCGCGCTCGTCCATACCCTGACCGACGCGCGTGCGATGACGCGCGTCGAGATCAAGCTAAAAGATATGCAAGGGGTGCTGCGCGCGCTGCGTGGGCAAAAAGTGGGCTGGTCGGTGTATGTCAACCCGTCAGCCGTCGATCGCTTCGTGGTGTCGGTCTCGCACCAGATGGTCGGCGTGCGCCATTACATCTGCGCCACGATGGAGGAAGCGCTCACCTTCCTGACCACCAACGATGAGACACTGCCCGCAGTCAGCGTCACGGCGGTCGATGCACTGGTACACGAGACGCTGCGGACAGCATCGACGGCGCAAGGATCGGCGTGAAAGTGGGGTTGGCGCGCCAACCCCTAACCCTGTTCCTTGAAAATCCCTGTACTACTCGCCGTAGCCGCGTGTGTGCGGCTGATATTCCGGGTGGCGCTGGATGTAGCTCGCTACAAACGGACACTGCGGCTCGATACGCCAGCCCTGCGCGACCGCGTAATCGAGCGAGTCTTTGGTCAGCTTGCTGCCAATGCCCATGCCCTCGAATTTGGTCGGTACATCGGTATGGGTGAAAATGATCGTCTTTCCGGTCAGGCGGTACTCGGAAACGGCGGTCGTGCCGTCGAGCGTGATCTCGAAGCGGCTGGCGTCGGGGTTGTGGATGGTCTCAAGCGCGTTCACGTCGATGTTGCTCATGATGGGGTTCCTTTTGGAGGCTAGTGGGTAGAGGCTGTTCGTTGATGGAATGAGAGAAGATAAGTCGAAAAATAACCCTTGCACGGCGTGGGATGGGATGTTATCCTTTTACATATACAGCAGCACAGCAGCACTGATGCGGGCGTAATTCAGTGGTAGAATGCTTCCTTGCCAAGGATGATGTCACCAGTTCGAGCCTGGTCGCCCGCTCAATCGACACTCCGGTCAATCGACCGGGGTGTTTTTTTGTGTCATTCTGGCGGACGAGCAATTGTGTCGCCGCGCGCGATCCGGATCGCCTGGTCGCGCGGCTGCTTCGCCGTCCCGGTGTAGCCGATCTCGCGCAGGCGCGCCAGCTCCAGCGCCTCCAGCGTATCGGACAGCAGCGCCAGATCGTCTGGCGGGATGCGCCGCGCGACGCCGCGCGCGTCCTGATAGACATAGCCGATCCCGGTACACCAGCGGCATTCTACCGCGCCGCTGTCCGCATCGGTATCGTCACCCTCACCCATTTCGTCGAACGGATCGCCTTCATCCACAATCCAGCCATATCCGTCACATGCCGCGCACAGCACGACCGGATCGTCGCGCTTCGAATCGTCTGGTACCATTTCGTCAACCCTTTGATAGTTCTTGCTGCTTCTCTTCTTCCCTTCGCGCCTTCATGTTCAATCTTTTCCTTGGTTACTTATCCCCCCGTGCTGCCCAGCGGGATATTCAGCGCGACGTAACTGTTCTCATTCCACCAGCGCGGATACGGTGCCTGTGCCGTGTTGAAATAGGCGTCCAGCACCCGGCGCACGACCGGCGCCGCCGTCTCCGACCCTTCGCGCCCATGTTCGATCATTGCTACGACCGCGATCTCCGGGTTATCGCGCGGTGCAAACGCGACGAACCAGCCGTGCGGCTCGACACGCCCGGTCTGCGCGGTGCCCGTCTTGCCACACACCGTATAGGGCGCGATCCCCGTCCCCGACGGCGCTGCCTCGTCGAACACGAACCAGGCGGTGCCGAGCGGCTTTCCGGTCGAGCGCCCGGTCGCATCCTGACGGGTGACCATGCACATGCCGGCGCGCACTGCGTCGAGCGTCGAGTCGCTCAAGCCCATCGTCCCCGACAGAGTCGGCATTCCTTCCAGCAGCGGCGGACGTGCGTCGCCCGCGCCGCCGCCGACACGCTGAATCACATAGGGCTTGAGCAGGTCACCCCCGTTGGCGACTCCAGCGACCATCTGCGCCATTTGCAGCAGCGTCACCTGTATGTCCCCCTGACCGACCGCCGCCGAGATCGCCGCGTCCGTGCCGCGCAGCAGCGGAAGCTGTCCGGACGCCTCCGGCACGATCGGTGCCAGCCCGGTCGCGCGCCCAAATCCCATCCGTCCGGCGTATTCGGTCAGCGCGGTCTCCCCCACCTCGTTGAACAGGCGCGCGCCCATCTGATAAAAGAAGGGATTGCACGATGCTGTCAGCGCCTCGGACATACTGACCAGCCCAGTGGCAAAACGCGCCGCCTCATCCACCTCAGTCGCGCGCCAATCGAGCCGACGCTCGGACGTGTCGCCGAATTCCTGACCACGCCATTCGAGCATGCAGTCAAAGATGTCCGCTGCCGTCATCAGTCTTTCTTCGACAGCCGCCGCCAGCGTGACGATCTTGAAGGTCGATCCCGGTGAATACTGCTCCTGCGTGACGCGATTGTTGAAGATACTGCGCGGATCGGTACTCAGCTCGGCAATCACCTCGTCTACAAAGGCGATCGGCGTATCCGGGTTGAATATGCCTGGATCGAAGCTGGGATAGCTCGCCAGCGCCAGGATCGCCCCGGTGTTCACGTCGATAGCGACCACACTGCCGCCAGGCGAGTGTTCGCGCGCCGCCCAATTGCCATTGGCGTAGTTGTAGGCGTCACTGAGCGCCTGTGCTGCTGTCCACTGCAAATTGAGATCGAGCGTCAGCCAGATCGAGCGCGCATCCTCTCCCGACGAACCCGCCAGTTCGCGCACGATCAATCCGCCCGGCTCCAGGATGCGCAGCACCCGCTCCGGCACGCCCGCCAGCTCGTTCTGATAGGCAGCCTCGATACCGAGCAAGCCGACCAGATCATCGGAGGTGTAGCCGCGCGCCTGATATGCTGCCAGCTCTTCCGCCGCGATATTGCCGACATAACCCACCAGATGCGTGGCGATCCCGTGTCCGGCGTAGCGACGGGTCGCGCGCGTATCAGTGCGCACGCCGCACAACCGGATCAGGTCGTTCTGCCAGACCGCAAAGATGTCCGGATCGATGTCCCCGATCGGGAAGACCGTCTCCGGGTTGTAGCCCGCCAGGGCGGTCACCAGGTCACCGCGGTTGATGCGCAGCAGCGACGCCAGCAGATCGACGCACGCTTCATAATCGCTGATGCCCTGATTGGCGATGTACAGCTCGACCACCTCGGCGTCCTGCTCGACCATCACCTGTCCGCGCCGATCGTAGATATTGCCGCGCGGCGTCAGACGCGACTCGATCGTCAGGCGCGTGCCGGGAGCGTATCCGGCGAGGATGTCCATCTGTGTCCAGGCAATGCGCCATTCGCCGCCGCCCTCTCGCACCAGCCGCATCACCCGTGCGGAGTCGGCTATTTCGCCGAACAGCGCCGACAGGATCGCCGCATCGTAGCTGACGACTGCCGTCGAACCCTGCTCGGCGGTGGACAGCACATTGTAGGTCACGCCTTCAGCGCCCAAGGCGCGTTCGGCGTCGGTGTAGATCGTCTCGAACACCGGAAACGGGGTCAGCCGTTGGCTCTGTCCGCTCAACAGCGCGTACATCCCCTGGCGGTCTTTAGTGTGCCAGCGATCGAGAAACGCGCCGACTACGCCCTCTGGCGCCTGAATCAGCACGATCAACGGTGCCGCGCCGCCACCGCCCGAAGAGGGGGCGATCGCGCCGCAGGCGCTGAGGATTATGCACAACACCAGGATAGTGATCAGACGTGCGGGGTGTTGCGAGTGGTTGAGATTAGGCAAATAAGTCCACCTGGGCTACCGTTTTTGTCATCAGGGTTAGGCACGCCAAACCCCTGCATGCACGCGGATATGGGCTTGTAGTGTACGAACCCACAAACGATCCCGGCACAGCATGTGGAGACAACTATAGTCGCGCGTGTGTGTTAGAGTCAACGGACTTTCACGGTTACCCCTCAAGGAGACACAATCATGGGGCTGATGGATGGCAAGATCGTACTGATCTTCGGCGTCGCTAACAAGAATTCAATTGCGTGGGGGATCACGCAAAAGATGAAAGAGCAGGGTGCGACTATTCTGCTTAGTTACGCCGGCAGCGAGGCACTGCGCAAGCGCGTGCTGCCGCTGGCGGAGGAGATCGGCTGCGAATTTGTCGAAGAAGCGGATGTGCAGGATGACGCCGCGCTCGATCGTGTCTTTGAGCAGGTGCGCCAGCGCTACGGACGGCTCGACACGCTGGTACACTCGGTGGCATTCGCCAACCGTGAAGACCTGGGCGGCCGCTTTGTCGATGTTTCGCGCGACGGTTTCAAGCTGGCGCTCGATGTGAGCGCCTACAGCCTGATTGCGATGGCACGCCGCGCCGCTCCGCTGATGGACAAAGGCGGGTCGATCATGTGCCTGACCTACTATGCCGCCGAAAAAGTGATGCCGAAATATCACGTCATGGCGATCGCCAAAGCCGCGCTGGAGGCGATCACGATGTATCTGGCAGCCGATCTGGGACCACAGGGGATTCGCGTCAACGCGATCAGCGCCGGTCCGATCAAGACGCTGGCGGCGGCGGGTGTGCCCGGCATCCGTATGATGCTCAAGTACAATCAGCGCAACGCGCCGCTGCGGACCGCGGTGTCACAGGAGGATTGCGGTGATCTGGCGGTCTTTCTGGCGTCGGACATGAGCCGGATGATCACCGGCGAAATCGTGCATGTGGACGCGGGCTACAATATCCTCGGACTGACCCTGAGTGAAGATGAAATGGCGGAAATGAACAAGGTCGAGTAGCAGTCTGGGGTCATTCATCCGCTGCATCCTCCCCGATCCACACAGATCGCACCAGAATCGCAGGGGTTTGGCGTGCCAAACCCTTGCTAAAACCCCTATACTAGCTGTATCCACTTCATCATTTACATCGAGTCAATCGAGACAGGGGAGTCGCTGCCATGCTGAAAACACGATCGCGGTTTGTATGGGTTGGGTTGTTGAGTACCGTGCTGCTGCTGGGCGTCATCGGGATGCTGGTCGGCGTCGAGGCGGCGCCGTTGGACGGCTTGCAGCCGCTCACGACCGAGGAGTCGTCCGCGACTCCGACCGCCACGCCAAGTCGTACACCCACCTCAGCGCCGATCGGGGTCACGCTGCGTGTCAACGCCGGGATGCAGGGTCGTCCTCCTCAGCCGCATCCACGCTATGGCATCCCCGTCAGTGTGCGCATCGCTAACAACTTTGGTATCGTCCTGTTCGATGGCGTGGTCAACACCGACGAGAATGGCGGGGGCAGCGTGACCGCGCCTTTCATCCCGCCGGGCACCTACCGTGCCCGCGCCAAAGGCGAACATACGCTGGCGATCGCCGTCGAGGTCGTGCTGACAGGCGCCAACCAGACGATCGAGGCAGGCACGCTGCGTGAAGGGGACGCCAACAATGACAATAGTGTCAACATCAACGACTTCTCGATCCTGGCAGCGAGTTTCGGCAAATCGAGCGGAATAGACGGCTTCGACCCCCGTGCTGACTTCAACATGGATGGCACGGTCAACATTTCCGACTTTTCGCTCCTGGCGGGAAATTTCGGCATGACAGGTGCCGCATGAAGCGCGCTATCGCAACGCTGTTGATCATCGCTGCTGCCTTGTGGATCCTGATCCTGCCACTCTCCGCCCATGAAGGACGTGAGATCGAGGGCTACACGCTCTTTTTCGGGTGGCGCGCCGAACCTGCGTTCGTCGGCTATCTCAATGGTCCTGAAATTTTCATCGAGATTGCTGCCGCCGCCAAGCCCGCCCGCCCCAACGACTATCGCCACGAAGAGGAAAAAAATCCACTCGAAAGCGTCGATGTCGATCTGCAAATCGAGGTGAGCTTCGGACCCGTCACAAAGACGCTGCCGCTGGAACTCAATTTCGGCACCTTCGACAACTATGTTGCGACATTGATCCCGACACGCCCCGGCGACTATACCTTCCGCGTCTTTGGCATGATCGGCGATGTGGCGGTCGATGAGATCTTCTCGTCGTCGGCAGGCGAATTCAGCAGCGTCGAGCCGGCTGCCGATGTCACCTTCCCGGATGAAGTGCCGTCGATCGTCGAATTATTGGAACAGATCGCAGCGCTCGAAGCGCGGATCGCGGCGCTGGAGGGCTAAATGTCGATCATGCAGACAATGCACGCATCGTCCCGACGCGATCGATTGTTGTGGACGTGGGCGCTGTGTGCATTGTCCGCAGTGGTGCTGCTGCTTTACGCTGTTCCGGCATCTGCTCATGCCAACCTGGAACGTGCCGACCCCGCCCCCAACACCCGCCTGACCGATCCGCCCGCGTCGATCCACCTGACATTCACCGAACCCGTCGAACCGGGTTTCGCGCGACTCGGTATGCGCGACTCGGCGGGCAGCTCGTTCGCAAATGGCGATCCTCAGGTGAGCGCGGACGGCTTCAGTGTGACGCTGGCGCTGCCCGATACGCTGCCCGATGGCGTGTACACGGTCGATTGGCGGGTGGTGTCCTCAACGGATGGACACCCGACGCGCGGCGGCTATCCGCTGATTATCGGGGATGCGACCGCGCAGGTCGTGACAGTGACCAACAACATCGATACGCCCATCCCGATCGACACATCATTGGTGCGGGCGCTGAATTTGATCGCGCTGGCGCTGGTCGGCGGCGTTCCGCTGTTCGCGCTGGCGGTGTGGCGTCCGTTCGTGCGCGCGGCGCGGCGGTCGCCCGGCGAACTCGCTTTCGACGATCGCGCGGGCAGCCGCCGTTTGTGGCTCGTGATGTGGATCGGCTGGGTGCTGACCGGGATCGCGTCGGCGCTGCTGCTGGCGAATCAGACCCAGGTGCTGACCGGAGTGCTGACGGTCGAGGCGCTGGCACAAACGGTATTCGAGAGTCGTTATGGGCTGCTGTGGCTGGCGCGCATGGCGTTGTGGGGACTGTATGGCGCGAGCGTCCTGTTCGCCGTGCGGCGTTTGAGTGCGCGTGCTGTTGGCGTGCTATCGCTGCTGGCGGGCGGCATTTTCCTGGCACAAAGCGTGTACAGTCACGCGGCGGGCGCCGAGTCCAACAGCGCGCTGTACATCACCGCCGATCTGCTGCACCTGGTGGCGATGGCGGCATGGTTGGGTGGACTGGCAGCGCTGCTCGCGCTCATTCCACTGTTCCGCGTCACGGCTGTGCAGGCACCAGCGTTGGGCGGGCTGGTGGCTCGCTTCTCGAATCTGGCGCGAGTCGCGGTCGCGCTGCTGCTGGTCACCGGGGTGATCGCCGGGCTGCTGCAGATCGGATCGCTGACGGCGCTGCTGACTACCGATTATGGCATCGCACTCGTGATCAAGCTGGCGCTGTTCGCGCCGACGCTGGCGATCGCCGCTCTCAATCTGATCGTGACACAGCGCCGACTGCGCGCGGGCGTCGGCGCGTGGAGGGGTCGCCTGCGCCGTCTGGTGATGCTGGAAGGGGCGCTGCTCGTCGGCGCGCTCGCGGCGGTCGGCGTCATGACCAGCATTCCGCCCGCGCGCGCCACACTGGCAGCGCGTCAGGACGCCGCGTCGGTCACGTTTGCGACAGCGGCGACAGGGTTTTTCGAGATGATCGAGCAAGGCAGCGTGATGACGCACCTGACTATCGATCCGGGCATCGTCGGGGAAAATACATTCACCATCGAATTATTGCAGGCTGTCGAACTGACCCCGATCGCCGACGCGACGCTGATCCGGCTGCGGTTCCAGCATACCACCGAGAATCTGGGCGAGAGCGAGCTGCGCATGGTTCACGCGGGAGACGGCATTTACACCGTCACAGGCGCCAACCTGAGCGTGCCGGGCACCTGGCGCATCCGCGCGACCATTCAGCGCCCTGGTGAATTCGACACCGTAATCGACTTTTACCCAACGGTCGGGACTGCAACGATCGCGCTCGCCCCCGCCCCTGCAACCCTGTCATCTGCGCCCGCCAACCTCGTCCGCGCGCCCGCACGACTTTACACGATCGTTCCAACACGCGGGTTGGATGACGTACCCTGGCTGCTGACCGAGGAAGGCGCGCTGCTGCGTCCGGTTGCTGATGGCGCATGGGCGCCCATGCCATTCGACTCGCCCATTCGCGCTGCCTATGTTGGATTAGGCGATATACTCTGGATCGTCGCCGACTCTGGCGTGTATCGTCTGCCCGACGGTTCGTCCGATTGGCAGCGCGTGGGCGATGCAACTGGCGCGGATCGAATCGTCAGCACGCACGGCTACCTGTTCGCGCTCGGCGGCGAGTCGATCCTGCGCATCGGGGAAGGCGGGCTGGAAACCGACTCGCGCCAACTGGGGACGCCGGAGTCGGGCGTCACCGCGCGCGATCTGACGATGCTGACGGATCACTCGCACGCACTCCTGAACGGTAACGACGTGTATCGCACGACCAGTGTCGGACTCGCCTGGACGCCGCTGGACGCCCCAGCAGATGTGCTGGCGATTACGGCGGACGCCGACGAGAATCTGCTCGCGGTGACGCCGGGCGCTCTGCTGGAGTACGATCTCACCCGCGCGAGCTGGCGCACCCGCGCGACCTGGACTGCATCCGCCGCGCCGAGCGACCCGGTGCCCTTTCAAGGGAATGTGTACGCGATCGCGGATGGCGCGATCGTGCGCATTGCCCGCGATACCCTGATCCCGGCGCTGCCCGATATGCCCGCTGTCATGGTCGATCTGGCGTTCATCTACCCCGCCATGCTGTGGGCGATCGATGTGGATGGAACGCTCTACAGCACGGCGGATGGGAGCGCGTGGCAGCTTACGCGCGGGCGCGGGTCGTGAGCAGATAGATCGCGGTCGCGCCAGCGGCGATGTGCATCAGTTCCAGGGCGATGATAGTGCCGATCGTGACGGGTTCGGGAGTGGGCATCATCCCGGTCATGAGCAGCAGCGGCTGCGCCAGAGACAGGATCAGCACGACGATGGCGACGGTGCGAAACAGGCTGACCGGACGCTGTGTGAAGCGCGGCATCAGCGTAAAGACCAGCGTCCCGACCAGCACGCCGATCACGGTCGCGCCGACGACTATCACCGCGAACGGGATCGGCGGCATCCCGGCGGGCGAGATGTTGAAAGTGACGCCGAGCGCGCTGGCGATGGCGTAAATGATCACGTTGATGACGCTGGCGATGACGGCGGCGGTGACACCGATCGTCCAGACACGGGCAGCGGGGGCGATACGTTCCTGAGGTGCGGCGACAGCGGCGGTCATGATGTGGTTCTCCTGAAATGAACGTGAACGAAGCGGCGAAAGGTTAGACGGCTAATGAATAGCGCAAAAAAACGATCAGGGTTTGTCGATCAGGTTGGCGTACACCTGCATCAGCAACCGACGCAGCAGCACCCTTTCGTCAAGTGACAGGTTGGCAGTCGTGCGCGCTTCGAGTTCGTCCCACACGCGGCTGACCTCCCCTTGCAAGGCGCGGCTCTTGTCGGTGAGATGCACGCGCGTAACGCGGTTGTCGTCGTCGTCTGGACGGCGCGACACCAGACCGACCGCCTCCATGCGCGACAGCATCTTGTTGACCGTCGGCGGCTGCACGCCCATGCGTTCGGCGATCTGCGTCTGCGTCATGCCTTCATGTTCCCAGACACACATCAGGAACATTTCCTGCCCGACGTGCAGACCGACCTCGTTCAGATGTTCGTCGGCACAGCTTCGATGCGCCTTGCCAATCTGCGCGAGCAGAAAGCTGATTGAGTCCTGAAAGGCGTGTGCCATAACTGCTCTGTTTCGTTAGCCGTCTAATTAAATACAGGACGATCGTGGACGGTTGTCAAGCGTGTTCTGGCAGGTGGACACCAGATTTCCACATCTGCCATGTACAGCGAACAATAGTGGGCACGATCGATCATGCCCACTATTGCGCGCCGCGTCGTTACGACCCGATAGCGATCTTCAGCTCGTCCCAGGCGTCGTTGTAGTAAGTCTCGACATCCGGCGGAACGGGGTTGATCTGGAACAGGTTGGCGCGCACCGATTCCGGCGGGTAAATGTTCGGATCATCCAGCGTCGCTGCGTCGATCAGACCGAGATCGAGCGCCACCTGATTCGGCGTGCCATAGGTGACATAGTTGCTGATGTCGGCGCTGACCTGCGGGTGCAGGATGTAGTCGATGAATACGTTCGCCAGCGGCGCATTCTGCGCGCCGACCGGGATCGCCAGGTTGTCCGTCCAGCGGCTCGCGCCCTCGACCGGGATGGTGTAGGCATACTCGGTGGTGCAGTTGGGATCGGCAGCGCACTCGGCGATCAAGCCGTAGACGTTGCCATTGTAATCGACCGCCAGATCGACCTCGCCCTGCGACAAAAGCTGTTTCGAGTTGCCCGCGACGATCGCCGCCACGTTATCCGAGTGATCGAGCAGATACTGCTTTGCCGCCTCGATCTCGTCGGGGTCTTCGCTGTTCACGTCAAACCCGCTCATCAGCAAGCCGATACCGAGCATCCCGCGCAGATCTTCGAGCCAGGCGACACTGCCGTCATAGGTGAAGAATTGTTCCCAACTGGTAATGTCGCCACCGGTCGCGGTGCGATTGTAGGCGATTCCGGCAGTGCCCCACTGATACGGCACGGTGTAGACATTGCCCTCGTCGTACCAGGGCGAGAGCATATCGGTGCTGACGTTGGCGATATTCGGGATCAGCATCGGGTCGAGCGGCTCAAGGATACCTTCCTCGATCATGACCGCGACCATGTAATCGCTCGGCACGATCACGTCGTAGCCGGGATTGCCCTGTTGCAGCTTCGCCAGCAGTTCTTCATTGGTGAAATAGTTGTCGTAGACGACATCGACACCGCACGCCGCCTCGAAATTGGGGATGGTGTCTTCGGCGATGTAGATCGTCCAGTTGTAGACGTTGAGCGTCTGCCCTTCGTATCCTTCAGGACACACCCAGGGTTCGACGGCGGGAGCCTCTTGCGCCAGAGCGGGGGCGACGACGAGCGCGAGCAGGATGCACAAAATCACAAGACGTTTCATGATAATTCCTCATTTTTGGACGTGTGAACATGATTGTATGCCAAATCACGCGCGATTGCCGCGCGCCGCGCCACGTCCCTGCATCGCCAGTGAGATGGCGACCAGCAGCGTCGAGACGATCAGCATCAGCGTGCTGATCGCGTTGATCTCCGGCGGCACGCGCGTCTTGAGCAGCCCATAGACGAAGATTGGCAGCGTGGTCGTGCCGACCCCCGACAGGAAAAAGCTGACGATCAGATCGTCCAGCGACAGCGTGAATGCCAGCAGCCCCCCGGCGACGATCGCGGGCAGCAGCAGCGGAAAGGTGATGCGCCAGAAGGCGCGCCAGGCGTTGGCGCCCAGATCGCCTGCTGCCTCTTCGAGCTTGGGATTCATATCCTGCAGCCGGGCGCGGACGACGATCGTCACATAAGAGATGCTGAAAGCGACGTGTCCGATCACGATCGACCCAAAACCGTTGACGGCGCGTATTCCGGTGAAGGTCTCGTTCACCCAGTCGAAAAACAGGCTGAAAAAGACCGCCAGCGAGATCGCCTGCGTGATCTCCGGGATGACGACGGGCAGGTACAGCAGCGCATCCAGCGTCTTTTTGCCGGGGAACGACCCGCGCGCCAGGCTCATAGCGATGCCGGTGCCCAGGACGGTCGAGATGATGGTCGAGACCGCCGCGATGATCAGGCTGTTCTGCACGGCTGCCAGCATGATCGTGGTCGAGAAGCGCGCGCTCTCGGTGTCGGCACTGAGGGCGTTGCTGAAGATATTCTGATACCACTGCACCGTAAAGCCGCGCCATACCGAAACGCTGGTCGCATTGTTGAACGAAAACACCACCAGGATCAGGATCGGCGCCCACAGGAAAAAATAGGCAAAGATTGGATTGGCGGCGATGCCCACTTTTCCGACTTGGCGGATCGCCAGGTCGCGGCGCATTTTCGCCAGGTTGACACCATTCGGGATCGGACGCGCCATGCGCTTAGTCCTCCCGCCGCTCGCCAAAGCGGACGTAGATCAGCAGCGCCACCATCACCAGCCCGGTCAGCACCATCGACAGCGCCGAGCCGAGCGGCTGATTGCCCTGCCCTTTGTACTGCGTATTGATTAATGTGCCGATCATCAGCCCTTGCGCGCCGCCGAGCAGATCGGGCGTGACGAACGCGCCGATTGTCGGGATGAATACCAGAATCACCCCCGCGACCACTCCGGGCAGCGTCATCGGCAGCACCACTCGCCAGAAGGTCGATACGTCGTTGGCACCCAGATCGAACGCGGCTTCAGCATAGCGAAAGTCGAAACGCTCGACCGAGGCATAGATCGGCAGCACCATGAACGGCAAAAAGCCGTAGAGCAAGCCCGCCAGCACCGCTCCAGTCGTGTTCAGCAGTTGCAGCGGCTCGCTGATCAGCCCCAGGTTGATCAGCGCACCGTTGATCAGCCCTTCGCGGGCGAGGATAGTTTGCAGCGCATACGTCCGCACCAGGAAATTCGTCCAGAACGGCAGGATGATCATGAAGATCGCCGCGACCCGCACCCAGTTTGTCCGCCGGGTGGCGATCCAGAACGCCAGCGGATAGCCGATCGCCAGACAGATGATCGTGTTGAGCAGCGCAATCCAGATCGAGTCGAGGATGACTCCGGAAAACACGTCGAAGACGCGGGCGTAATTGGCAAACGTGAACGGCAGATTGCCGGCGCCCCCGCGTCCGCGTGTGAGAAAGCTCACGCCGAATACCACCACAATCGGCACGAAGAAAAATAGTCCTAACCAGAGAATGCCCGGAAGCGCAGTGAGCAGTCCGGTCGGCTTGGCGCGACGGGTCACAGTCATAAGAAAGCAGCCAAAGATAGGGACACATAACGATGCGTCCGCCTGGACAATACCTGTGACACTCTACAGCGAATGAATCCGCGTAGCTTCTGACGAACGCTTGCGCTTATCGATGGGTTGCCCCACAGACAGCGGCGCTACGTGATCCGTCACGGATGTGTCCCATCCGTCCCGCCTAATGCTCTATTAAAGAGTCAACTTGTAAAACAACGCCTTACAATGCGAGCAGGTTTTGGATTTACAGGCAGGGTCTACCAAGACCACCAGACGACCGGCGCTCTCAGCCTTGTACGTCAGGCATTGTCGGAACATCGACCAGCCG
>Ga0105048_10000538_pt1 | contig 58691 bp, 41 predicted proteins | sample MAT05_FD_78382 | JGI IMG/M metagenome (GOLD analysis project Ga0105048, IMG submission 78382) | Freshwater microbial communities from Lake Fryxell liftoff mats and glacier meltwater in Antarctica - MAT-05 | ecosystem: Environmental > Aquatic > Freshwater > Ice > Liftoff microbial mat | place... | reverse complement strand
TCCGCCAATTTCTTCAATGGTTTTGCGTACTTTTTTGCCTACTTCGTAGTGGGTTTGGTTGGCTTTTTGTTTTCCTTTTATTTGTTCACGCTTTAGTTTTTCTTCGGTTTGCGTAGCACGGAAAAGATTGGCCGCTAGCTCCGTGCTTCCCATGTGGTCAAGTATTTGTTGGCTTTTCTTCAAACCTTTTTTAGCGTGTATGCCTTTAGCGTCTAATCCGCCATACAAGCCTTTGTAACCGTGGTTTTGAAAAATGGCATAATCTAAAGGCGCTATTACACCTGCATCTTTTGCAGCGGCTGCCAGTTGGGTATTATGCTTAGCCATCTCATTACGGAGAAACAATCGCTTTTCATCTTCGGTACTTAGGCGGTTGTATTCATCCATTTGCCTTATTTCCTGCAAACGGGTTTGTACAGCAAAATAAGTTTGCCCCAATGCCACCACTTCTTTACTTGGGTCGGCATTCTGCACTATCAAATAACAGAAATATCGGCTTAGTTTGTAGCTTGGGTAGATATTTACGGCACCTTTCCCGTGATTTATCTCCTCGTTGAACTCAACGAGGTGTTCATCTACTGGTTGTTCACTATTTTTACAAGCCTCTTTTGCTTTGTCTATTACCGATGTAAAGTTTCTAAAATCGGTATAATCAAGCGCCTTTGCCAATTGCCTTGCCATCCAATTATTCGTTGCCATTTTCGTCAATCTGTTTTATTTGTTCAAAAATTGATAAAACCCTTTTGCTTAATTCCTTTGCCATAGCTTTAAATTGTTGGGGTTAATTTTATTTTTGATAAATTTTCAGCAATCTTTTTATTCAAATTAGACTCTTCGGCAATTTGTTTTTCCAATTCTGTTTTCAACGAAGTAAAGCGTACTACAAAATCAAAATCATCGTCTTCATCTGCTAAACCAACATGTCTGCCAGGCGTAAGCACATAATTGAGTTTTGCCACTTCTTCAATAGTTGCTACTTTGCAAAAGCCAGCAACATCTTGGTATGGCAATGCTGAGCCTGTCGAAGCACGCCAATTATGATAAGTGCCAAAAATTAGGTTGATGTCTTCATCACTTAAATCTCTGTTTTTACGATTTATCAAAAATCCCATATTTCTGGCATCAATAAACAAGATTTCATTTTCTCTACTACGCATGGGCAAGGACGAGCCGTTGCCCTTACGGTTACGAGAGAGAAACCACAAACAAGCAGGTATTAGAGTATTTAAAAACAATTTGGTCGGTAGGTTTACAATATTCCACAACTACCATTTGACAAGAAACTAAGTGCATCCCTTGTTTTTAAAGTGTGATTTGAATATTTGGCAGCCCCTTCAACCATTTGCTTTTTGTAAGATTATTTATTTTAACCCCGACAGCTTCTTTATCTCATTCAGTTTGTTAAGCGCTTCCATCGGCGTCAGGTTATTGATGTCGATTTTCAAAATTTCATCTCTGATCTGCCTTAACACTGGATCTTCCATCTGAAAGAAACTTAACTGCATTCCTTCGCGGTTTCCTGCAATTTGGTCAATGGGTCGGCTTAATCCTTGCCCGTTGTGTGATTTTTCGAGTTCTGCAAGAATTTCTTCGGAACGCTTCACTACCGATTTGGGCATGCCTGCCATTCGGGCCACATGAATCCCAAAACTATGCTCACTTCCACCTCTCAGCAGCTTCCGGAGAAAAATTACTTTATCGTCGAGTTCTTTTATTGAAATGTTATGGTTTCTGACACGGTTGAAGGAATTTTCCATTTCATTCAACTCATGGTAATGGGTGGCAAACAGAGTTTTTGCTTTACAGGTAGGATGTTCGTGAATATACTCCACCATTGCCCAAGCAATAGAGATACCGTCGTATGTGCTGGTTCCGCGTCCAATCTCATCCAGAATAATAAGGCTTCGGTTCGAAAGGTTATTTAAGATACTCGCAGCTTCAATCATCTCAACCATAAAAGTGGATTCCCCCAATGAAATATTATCGGAAGCTCCTACCCTGGTGAAAATTTTATCGATAATGCCTATTTCTGCGCTTTCTGCGGGAACAAATGAACCCATCTGAGCCATGATCACAATAAGAGCAGTTTGCCTCAACAGCGCTGATTTACCCGACATATTCGGACCTGTGAGAATAATAATCTGCTGATCGGCGCTATCCAATATCAGATCATTGGAAACATAAGTTTCATCAACAGGGAGTTGCTTTTCAATTACCGGATGACGGCCTTCCTTTATGTTGATTATTTCAGAATCGTTTAAAATTGGACGGACGTAATTGTTTTCAATGGCTATCCGGGCAAAAGACAAAAGGCAATCGATTCGGGCAAGAATACCAGCGTCCAGCTGAATTACCGGGATGAACTCCCCGATACTGAAAACCAGGTCTTGATAAAGCTTTCCTTCCAATGCAAGACTCTTCTCCTCAGCTCCCAGAATTTTCGATTCATATACTTTAAGTTCTTCGGTAATATACCGTTCTGCACTAACCAAAGTCTGTTTCCTGATCCACTCAGTTGGAACCTTGTCTTTATGAGTGTTTCGTACCTCAATATAATAACCAAAAACAGAGTTAAAGCCAATTTTCAGAGAGCTAATCCCGGTCTTGTCAATTTCCCTCTGTTGTATTTCAAGAAGATAATCCTTTCCCGAATACATTATTCTTCTTAACTCATCAAGTTCTTCAGATACTCCCGGAGCAATTACATTCCCTTTGTTCATCTGATTCGGGGGATCATCATGCAATTCCCTGGCAATTCTTTCAATCACTGTCTCGCATGGGTTCATCTGCTCTCCCATCCTCTTTAGTGCATCAACACCAGAGTTCATGCAATATTCTTGAATTGGTTTGATGGAGGATAACGCCAGCTTAAGCTGCAGAAGTTCTCGTGGGTTAATCCTGTTAACGGCAACTTTGGACGTAATACGTTCCAGATCACCAACCCTTTTAAGCTGATCTTCGAAAAGTTTTCTCTCCTCATCATTATCCTTCAGAAATTCAACTACATCAAGCCTTTCCTCAAGAGGATAAATATCTTTCAGGGGAAGTGCGAGCCAGCGCTTCATAAGTCTTGATCCCATGGGAGAAATGGTTTTATCAAGAACTGTAATCAGGGCGTGGCCTTCCTCATAAATGGAACGATATAATTCAAGGTTTCGGATAGTAAACCGGTCGAGCCATACAAAATGATCCTCTTCAATCCTTGCCAGACGGTTAATATGGCCTACATGATCGTGGCGTGTAAGATCAAGATACTGGAGAATTGCGCCGGCAGCAATAATGCCAGAGGATAAATTATCAATCCCGAATCCCTTTAGACTTTTCGTTTGAAAATGTGTATTTAACTTATCACGGGCGTTATCTTCCTGAAATGCCCAGTCATCCAGGGGATAAGTATAATATGAGGTGCCAAATATGGACTTAAATTCTTCTGTCTTCCTTTTTTCAATAAGGATTTCTTTGGGTTGGAAACTGCTTACGAGTTTATCGATATAATCGGTATTTCCCTCAGCCGTAAAAAACTCCCCGGTAGATATATCCAAAAAGGAAACCCCGCAAAGGTTTTTCCCCATAAATACGCTTCCCAGAAAATTATTTTCCTTATGGTTCAGAACATTGTCATTAAATGAAACGCCGGGCGTTACTAATTCAGTAATGCCCCTTTTAACAATGTTTTTGGTAAGTTTCGGATCTTCAAGTTGTTCACAGATTGCAACTCTCTGTCCGGCTCTTACAAGCTTAGGAAGATATGTTTCCAAAGCATGATAAGGAAACCCTGCCAATTCAACAAAAGATGCTGATCCGTTTGCCCTGCGTGTAAGAGTAATACCAAGGATTTCAGCGGTTCTGATGGCATCTCCCCCGAAAGTTTCATAAAAATCTCCCACTCGGAAAAGCAGAATAGCATCAGGGTGTTTGGCCTTGATGGTGTAATACTGCTTCATCAGGGGAGTTTCGACGTATTTATGAATTTCACTCAAGGGGAAAAGTTTTTCGTGTGCATCAAAAATAAGAAATTTAAGTGGTTAGGGATTAGCTATAAGAAATTATTAAACAGAGTTGTTAAAAATAAATTTCTCTGTTGTTTTGATCAGGTTTTAAAAAGTTTAAAAGTATTCTTAACCCTTAAAGCATAGAAATACCCTATTGTTGAACGGTAATTAAATAAGCTTATAATTTGAGCATTTACTAAGCGAAATATAGTTGGTAAGTATTTTCTAAATCCCTCTAAAAAAACCTAATTCTGTTTTACATTCATGTTTTAAAAGACATTAATCGGTATGCTTTTCCCATTTCATAAGCTATATCTTTATATTCTTTAAAAATTGCTGAAATGAAAAAAATCCTTCTTTTGGGTGCCGGCCTATCTGCATCTACTCTCATCAGATATCTTCTGAATAACGCACAGGAAAATGACTGGAAACTTAGGGTTGGCGATATCTCTGAAGAATCTGCAAAGAAAAAGCTGAACGGTCATGCCCGAGGTGAGTATATGCTTTTTGATGTTCATGACGCTTTTCAGCTTGAGAATGAAGTTAAAGGAGCTGACCTGGTAGTTTCCTTACTTCCCGCGAAACTACACTACCTAGTTGCTCAGGCCTGCATAAAAAACAAGAAGAGTCTGGTTACGGCAAGTTATGTCTCGAAGGAAATTCAAAAGATGGACAATGATGCTTTGGCAAACGGTGTATTGTTGATGAATGAAGTGGGAGTTGATCCAGGAATTGATCATATGTCGGCAATGCAGGTGATAAATCGGATAAAGGACGACGGCGACAGACTTATCTCATTTGAGTCGGCTACGGGTGGGCTGGTTGCTCCAAACTACGATAATAATCCCTGGAAATATAAATTTACCTGGGCGCCACGAAATGTAGTGCTTGCAGGGCAGGGTGGCGCCAGGTTTTATCATAACGGGAAATTCAAGTATATTCCATACCAGAAGCTTTTCGAGCGCACAGAAAATATTGAAATTCCGGGTCACGGGCAATTTGAGGTTTATGCTAACAGGGATTCTCTGCAATATCAGGCTGCATACGGGCTTTCAGACCTACTTACGATGTTCAGGGGAACTATCCGCAGGCCGGGTTTTTGCGAGGCTTGGAATCTTTTGGTGCAATTAGGTGCAACGGATGATTCCTATGTTATGGACGATTCAAAAAATATGACATACCGCGATTTCACGAACAGTTTTCTGGCATATAATATCATTGATCCTGTTGAGCTTAAACTAGCCCGCTATCTGGGAATAAGTCAGGATTCTCCCCTGATGAAAAAACTGGAATGGCTGGGACTTTTCGATGATAAAATTAAAATTGGACATTCGGGTTATACTCCTGCCCAATGCCTACAGCATATTCTTGAGCAAAAATGGCAGTTGGATCCCAGTGATAAAGACATGATTGTCATGGAGCATCAATTCGACTACCTTCATATCGGTACCCACCGGAAGATGTATTCAACTATGGTTATCATTGGAGAAGATCAGGTTCATACAGCAATGTCGATAACTGTAGGGCTTCCTGTTGCAATAACCACAAAACTTATTATACAAGGAAAAATAACACTAAAAGGTGTTCAAATACCCGTTTTAAAGGAGGTCTATGATCCCGTGATGAAAGAACTTAGCGAATATGGGATTAAGTTTGAGGAGAGAGATTTTAAAGTAAGTTAAGATTCTAAAATTCCTCAGAGGCCTAATCCTTTGTGTCCGTGTTTCTTTGCGCAACTTTGCGAAACAACTTTACCGTAGCACATTTCCTTACTATTCTCATTGGGTAGAGACTTCAATCCCACCATGATGTAAATTGAAATTGCCTTAAGAATTCGTGAAAGATGTAACTTATTTCATAAATTCTGTAAAGTTTCAACAATTAGCAAACAGTACCTTAGCAACATGGATTCTCATACTCAAAATTTTAAAATTAGATTGGGGATATTTGTTGCTGGAGGGTTAGCACTCTTTGTGCTGGCCATATTTATTATTGGGAAGCAAAAGAACTTATTTAATCCCGTTTTTAAACTTACCTCTACTTTTTCGAATGTAAGTGGATTACAGGTCGGTAATAATGTACGTTTTTCAGGAATCAATATCGGTACAGTTGACAATATAGTAATCGTTAACGATACGACAGTAAAAGTCGATCTGATGATAAATACAGACGTTTGGCAGTTTATCAAATCGGACTGTAAAGTTACTTTAGGTTCAGATGGGATAATCGGGGATAAACTTATTATTATCATCCCCGGAAGTTCTGGCGCTCCGTTGGCAAAAGAAGGCCAACGTCTTGAATCAGTGGAAACAATTGTAAAGAGCGAAATCATGGCACGATTGGATGCAACTACAGCTAATATTGAGGATATATCCAAACAAGTATCAGATATTTCGGGTAAGATCAATAGTGGAAATGGTACACTAAACATGTTAATCCGGGATTCAATCCTTGCCGAGAATTTTAATCAAACCGTAGCAAATCTGACTAGGTTTTCCGAAGGGTTGACCGGCTCGGAAGTTGTGATGGCAAGCTTGAAAGTAACAGCATTTAACGCTGAAGATATCTCGCACCAACTTGCATTGATTATGAATAAAATAAACAAGGGAGATGGAACACTTGGTCGGCTGATTCAGGATTCAACTATAGCTGAGAATTTAAGCCAGACTATAATGAATTTTAAAAAGAGTTCACAAGGATTGACTGGTACAGATTCTGTTATGGACAAATTGAATGTTACAGCCAGTAATGCAGAGATTATTTCAGAACAACTTACAAAAATGTTGAATGAAATTAATAATGGAAATGGAACACTCGGTCGGCTAATAAGAGATTCGACCTTTGCAGAGAATTTGAATCAGACCATGATAAACCTAAGAAATAGTTCCAAGGGATTGGATGAAAACATGAATGCCGCCAAACATAATTTTCTTTTCAGAGGTTATTTTAAAAAGAAAGCCAAAGAAACAGCAGAGAAAAAGGAAGAATTAATTAAATCTGAAAAAAATTATTTACAAGACCTAAAATAATTTATTTAGGTACCTCACAAAATTTATTGAAATGGTAACTCAAAATACATGGCATGATAAACATCATGCAACATTAAACTTTGGCGGTCGTGTAGCTGAAGCAAATGAATGGGGTCTTGGAAGTTTATAATCCTTCAAACAGTCATGGTTGTAATATGGATGGGATTAAACCTTATCGGATTTATGTTTCACTGGAATATTCGAACATAATCATAAAATGACCTATAAGACTAAGTAAAGACCTAAGATTTTGCCGTGCAAACCAAAACACCAACCAACAAATGTGAGCAGATATTCGATGTTAAATCATTGAGTACAATTTAAAGATAATATATTAGCTATTTATATCATTATTAAGTACTTTTGGATACTATTTTAACCAAAAGAATGTATTCATTAGAACAAACACCACAAGAGGTAAGTAAAAAGCTGGCTGAAAAGCACCGCACCCTGCGAAAACAGCTAAAAATGTCGCAGGAGGAAATGGCCGGGCGTTCGGGCGTATCACTGGGAAGTTTAAAACGTTTTGAGAATACCGGAAAAATATCGTTGGATTCGCTGCTGAAACTGATGCACCTTTTAGAACGGTTGAATGAATTTGACAACATTCTTCTTGTAAAAGAAAACCTTGGTGACATTAAAAAACTATTTACAGTTTAAGTAATCGCCCATGGCTTATCTCAAAAAATTATTCGTATCAATGCTCCTTGAAGGAAACAATTTTGAAGTTGGAGAGCTGGTGCTTTCCGAACAAAAGATATACTTCAGGTACAATGCCGATTACCTTAAAACAGGGCTTAATCTTTCGCCCATAAAACTCCCTTTCTCAGCAGATATCGCAAGTGTTGGTAATCAAACTTTCGACGGATTATTTGGTGTCTTTAATGACTCATTGCCAGATGGCTGGGGGAGGCTGTTGCTGGATCGATCCTTATCTGCAAAAGGGATTGACATAACAAGAATAACGCCTTTGGACCGATTGGCTTATGTCGACTCAAGGGGAATGGGAGCCCTTGTTTATCGACCAGAAATTATGACTGAAAAGATAACAGCCCTTGTTCCCGAGTTAGACACCATTGCTGACGAAATGAGCCACGTACTTCAGGGCTCTAGCTCTGAGATTATCGAAGAGTTATTTTTCCTCGGAGGCTCTTCGGGTGGTGCCAGACCAAAGATTTTGGCATCATACAATCCGCTTACCGACAACATGACGTACGGTGAAGACAGCGTCCAGGAAGGCTATGAAGAATGGATCATCAAATTCCCGGCATCATCCGATAGCAGGGAGATTGCCAAAATTGAATTTGCTTATCACAAAATGGCTCTACTTGCAGGCATTGAAATGAGCGAGTGCCGTCTTTTTAAAGGAAAATCGGGACAAGTTTATTTTGGAACAAAGCGGTTTGACCGGGTAGCTGATAAACATCTGCATGCACATACCGCTTCCGGTCTTATGCACGACAACTTCAGGATGAGTACGATGGATTATGGGCATCTGATGGATTGCGCTTTCCGGCTGGAAAAGCACGTGAAAGCCTATGAAAAAGTTTTTCGCCTGGCATCATTTAATGTGTATTCGCATAACCGCGATGACCACAGCAAGAATTTCTCATTTCTGATGAGTGCCAAAGGTGAATGGCAGTTTGCCCCAGCTTACGACCTGACCTTTTCGTATTCCGGCTATGGGTTTCACAGTACTATGATAGCCGGAGAAAGTAAAAATCCGGGACGAAAAGAGTTGATGAAATTGGCCACACATTTTGGGCTGAAAAATGCAGACTCCATTATTGAAGAGGTTCAGGAGGCCATAAGCCACTGGGGGGCAATTGCCAGTAAATACGGTATTTCCAGGGAAATAAAAAGTACTGTGCAAACAGCGATGGATAAGATCACAGATTAAGGTCGCCGACTATGCCAAAGGATTTCAATGCGTGGATTATTTTTCAAGGTAATACTCTCTTGTAAGATCGATATATTCTTTCGAATACTGGTGTCTGATGCCGGTTTCAATACATATCTCACTTTCATTTATGGTTGGCAGGGAAAATGAAAAATCCATCAAAACCCGTTTAAATTCACGCCCCGGAATGGGCCGTATCCTTAATATTCTCATTGGGTACAAGCTATTTTCTTCAGCCAAGGAAACTGCAAGTTTTTCATTTTCTGCAGGGGTAATAATACTGAGTTTCCCAAATGGTTTCAGAATGCTTTTAGAGCCCGAAATAAGCTCTTTAAGAGATAGTGAATCATTATGTCGAGCCAGAGATCTTGGCTGCGTATTTGCCTTAAGGGAGTTGTTGAAAAAAGGCGGATTGCAAACAATCAGATCATACCTTGATAATCTGCCGGGGTAAAAATCCTGAAATGAGCTGCAGAACACCCGAATTCGCTTGCTCCAAGGAGATTCAGCAATATTTTCCTCGGCTTGTTTTGCGGCTTCAGAATCAATTTCTATTGTATCAATTTGAGCTTCTGCCCTTTGGGCAAGCATCAGTGCAATCAAACCGGTTCCTGTACCAATATCAAGAATGTTCTCACATTCTGTTACATTGGTCCATGCACCAAGAAGCACACCATCAGTGCCAACTTTCATGGCAGTTTTATCCTGCTTTACGGTAAATTGTTTAAAACTAAACCAGTTGTTCGGCATAATTGTTTTTCTGTCCAATTGCACCCAGACCAAAAAGTGCGAAATCGTATTTTATGGGATCATCAGGATCAAATTCCCTTAGCCTGAACGTTAACTCCTGAACCGCCTTCCAGTCATCCTGATGTCGTTTCAACAATCCCAGTTCTCGTGAAATATTTCCCGAATGAAGGTCAAGAGGGATATACAAAGCTGAAGCCGGAATATCCCAAAGGCCAAAGTCTACGCCCTTATTATCTTTTCTCACCATCCATCGGAGGAACATGTTGATTCTTTTCCCGGCAGCATTGTTTTCAATATCAGCAAAGTGTTTGATCGTCCTGCGAGGAAAATCAATATTAAAAAAAGTATTTCTCAAATGTACAATTGCTTTAGGGATGTTATTAAATTCTCTGAATCCTTCTTCAAAAACAGTCCTTAATCCCCCGTGATTCAAATAAATATTCTGCAGAGATTTCAGAAAAAAAACGCAATCAATTCCATTAAAAGTGCGGTGCTTGAACGATTCGAAACCCAAAAACCTGTCTTCATCTGATTCCAGAAGAAACTGATGAGGCCCGTCGGGCATACTCTCTAGGAGCCTGTATGAATTATTGATAATAACAGCACGTTGTCCCCAGGCAAAAGTTGCAGTTAAAAATCCTGCGATTTCAATATCCTCTCTTTTGCTAAAAGAATGCGGTACCTGAATTGGGTCGGCAGCAATAAAAGATCTCCGATTGTAATATTCGACACTTGAGTCGAGCAGATTCTTAATGTGCGATTTTTTCAATTATAGAGGGATTTTTCAGGAAGTCACAAACAAACCATCATGCATGGTAAGCTTCCTGTCGGCCATATTTGCAAGCCCATCATCATGAGTAACAAGTACAATGGTCTGGTGCATTTTGTCTCGAAGAGTAAGAAAAAGCTCATGAAGCTCTTCTTTATTGCGGGAGTCGAGGTTTCCGGATGGCTCATCAGCGAGTATTACAGCCGGACTATTAATCAGCGCGCGGGCAACAGCTACGCGTTGTTGCTCGCCACCTGAAAGTTCATTGGGTTTATGCTCAAGCCGATGTTCGAGTCGAAGAAAATTCAAAAGTTCCTTTGCTCTTTCTTCTACTTTGGAGCGGGCTGTTCCGGCAATAAATCCGGGAATGCAAACATTCTCAAAGGCAGTAAATTCAGGTAAAAGATGATGAAACTGAAAGACAAAACCAATGTTGCGGTTACGGAATTTTGCTAGTTGTTTCTCACCAAGGGAGCTGATTTCAATGTTGTTTATGGTGATTTTTCCTTTTTCAAATGGCAACAAAGTACCTAGAATTTGCAAAAGTGTTGTCTTCCCCGCTCCACTGGCACCAACTATCGAAACGATTTCCGCAGGCTTAATTGAAAGACTGATTCCTTTGAGTACTTCGAGGTTTCCGAACGATTTATGGATGTTTTCAGCAAGAATCATAATGTATTTGCAAAAGATAAGCGGATATAATCAATGAAATAAAAAGGATATTGCGATTCAGTATTTGGCAATTGCATTGGATTAAAGCTTCAAAAATCTCCGCAATTATTTAACAATCAAATTATTAATCTGTATTAATATCTTTTTTAACTTTATTTATAATTTCGCGTGTTTCGCTTTCCACATTGTTCTTGATGTCATTGATATCTTTAGTGATTTCCGAAGTGCTTTCGGTAAATTCCCTCTTTATATCATCTGTGGCCTTTTTGAATTCCTTTAAACCTTTCCCTAAACTTTTAGCCATATCGGGAACATTCTTTGCGCCAAATAGCATAAGGAAAACAATAGCTATCATAACTATTTCTCCACCTCCGATTCCCAAAAATAAAATAGTAAGAATCATGATCTTAATTTTGGCTAAAGATAGTTTAACTTTAAGGAAAATGAAAGAGGCCACTCCAAAATTCAGAATGGCCTCTTTTTTTGAAATTATGTTTAATTTAATCCGGCATTCAGAAACAAACGTCAAAGCTAATAATCTGAAAGCCTTTCTGCTTAATTTTTCTGAGTAACGCGTTTTTTAATGGTGTCAAACACAACAGGTGTAGCAACAAATACTGAAGAATACGTTCCAACACCAATACCAATCAGTAAGGCGAATACAAATCCCCTGATAACCTCACCACCGAAAATAAACAGTGCGAAGATTACAATAAGTGTTGTAAATGCTGTATTCATTGTTCGGGCAAGGGTCGAGTTCATCGCTCCATTAATAACTTCGTAATCACCGCGTTTGCTGTAGAGATGGCGATGTTCCCTGATACGGTCATAAACAACCACAGTATCATTGATGGAATACCCCACAACGGTAAGTATTGCGGCAATAAACGATTGATCTATCTCCATAGAGAAGGGCATAAAGCCATGCAATAATGCGAAAATTCCAATAATCACCAGAACGTCATGAGCAAGGGAAACAATAGCTCCCAAACCAAACTGCCAGTTACGGAACCTCATCAGGATATACAAGAAGATCATGACTAATGAGAGTAATATTGCCCATACAGCTTGCACTTTGATATCGGTTGCAATCGCAGGTCCAACCTTCAGAGCGCTTTTAACATATTTGTCTGTATTAATAAATTCTGCTTTTGTAATTGCTCCTTCAGGTATGAATTCAGGAACAAGCCCATCGTATAATTTGGCTTTTATTATACTGTCAACTGCAGGGTTTTCGTTGTCAATAAGGTATTTGGTGGTAATTCTGACTTTATCTTTTCCTCCAAATGTAATAACCATAGGTGTTTCACCAAGTTCTTTACTAAGCGATTCACGAATTTTTGCAGTATTAACCTCTTGTTTAAACTCAACTACAAAGTTTCTACCACCAGTGAAATCAACGCCAAGGCTCAATCCACGGGTTGCAAGACCAATTAATCCGACAATGATAACAATTCCCGATCCTATATAGAAATATTTTCTCATGCCAAGGAAGTCCACATTGGTATGTCTGAGGAAATTGTGGGTCCATTTGGTACTGAAGGTAAGTGGACGGTTTTTATCAAGTAAACGTTCATAAATTAAACGACTGATAAAAATAGCCGAGAATAGTGAAGTTAAAATACCGATTACCAGTGTGGTAGCGAAACCTTTAATAGGTCCTGTACCGAATAAATACAAAATAACACCCGTTAGAAGGGTAGTAACGTTTGAGTCGATGATTGCTGAATACGCATGCTTGTACCCATCGGCAATGGCAAGTTTTATCCCTTTACCGGCTTCGAGTTCTTCTTTAATACGTTCATAAATCAGCACGTTCGCATCCACCGCCATACCAATAGTAAGTGCGATACCAGCAATACCGGGTAAAGTTAATATAGCACCCAGTGAAGCGAGTACTCCAATCAGGAAGAACATATTGACAACAAGGGCAATGTCAGCAACTAATCCAGCACGGCGGCTATAATAGAATACCATGTAGAAAAGTACAACCAAAAATGATATTATGAATGAATTTAAGCCCGAATCGATGGAAGACTGTCCAAGGGATGGCCCAATTACTTCACTTGATTCAATTCTAGCACGTGCGGGCATCTTTCCTGATTTCAGCACGTTTGAAAGATCGGTTGCTTCAGCTTGAGTAAAATTACCTTCGATGCTTGAACTTCCACCTTTAATTTCTCCGTTTACTACTGGTGCAGAAACAACGTATCCATCAAGAACAATTGCCAGACAACGGCCTACATTTTCGCGAGTTAGGTTAGCCCACCGTTTGGCTCCCTCGCCATTCATCGACATGTGAACCTGTGCCTCGTTTTTAAACTGACCATATTGCATTGAAGCTTCAGTAACAAATTTTCCACTCATGGAAGCGCCTTTTTCGCGGCCGCCTTTGAGTGCATGAAGCTGAATAAATGATTCGTTATCAGAAAGTGTTTTCTGATTCCAGTAGAACTTCATATCAGCAGGAAAGATCGATTTTATCTGCGGTCTGAGAAGGAAGGCATTAACAGTGGCGGTATCGCGAACATTGACAATACCAACAACTGAACCTCCAACTGGCTGATTTTTACTGTCGAGGTAAGGAATAAGAACTGAAAACAATGGGTTGTCTTTCCTGATTCTTTCTTCTTCTGACGATGCTACTACTGAGCTGTCCTTTGCACCTATAAGACTTATTTCACCTGTTGTATCTTTTGGCGTGTCAAGTAATGAAATTTCACCGCTTGCATCAGCAGGTTTCTTATTCTCGTTTGCACCAAGAACCGAAGCTTCATCCGTGCTTGCCATTTCTTTAAGAAGAGTGTTTGCCTGCTGGAAGAATGGAAGAACTTCGGTATTTTCGTAAGTAGTCCAGAATTCCAGGTTTGCTGTTCCTGTGAGCAACTTGGTAACCCTTTCAGGATCTTTGATACCGGGAAGCTCGATAAGAATACGACCCTGTCTTTCGAGGCGCTGAATGTTTGGCTGAACAACACCAAAGCGGTCGATACGGTTTCTTAAAACGTTAAATGAGTTATCAATAGCGCTTTCTGCTTGGGTTCTAAGGTATTTTACAACATCTTCATTGGGAGTAGTAAGATCAATATCTCCTCTGGTTTCAGGAGTCATAAAGAATTGTGCCAGTTTTCCGCCAGGACTTACTTCCTGAAATGATTCAGCAAAAAGAACAACAAAATCTTCCTGAACTTTTGCTCTTTTTTGTTTGGCAAGAGTCATTGTCTGGTTGAAAATCGGATCAGCGAGGTAGTGAGGAGCTGCGAGTGATCTGATTACATCTTCTACAGATATCTCAAGAATAACGTTCATCCCGCCTTTTAGGTCAAGACCAAGGTTAATTTCCCTTTCTTTACATTCCATGTAAGTGTACTTGCGCAACCACACGAAATTGTACACAACTTCACCTGAGATTGAATCGATGTAGTTTTTTTCCTTAACCGGGTCACCCTGAGCATAGTTTGCTGCATCTCTTTCAGTCTTTTTTGAAAAGAATGTGAAAGATAGCTGATACACACAAACCAATGCTAAAACAATGGCGAATAACCGGATTGCTCCTTTATTTTGCATCTGTAAACGGTTTAATTTTTAGTGTTTTTTGATTATGTTCCAAAAATGAGGGGCAAATATAATACTAATTTTTTAGAAATCATATTTGCTTTATAACTCTAATTTTAGCAATCTGGCAAGAGAATGAGCGAAAAATAGACTTAAGATTTTTTTAATACCAAAGTGGACTTAGCATAATTGATAACTGCATTCATTTCAAGAAGAAAATCGCTGCCTAGTAAACCGTGGATTCGTGTTCCTGTTACATTCATGTAAAGTGTATTCATCTCCTCCAGATCGATAAGCACAACGGGAAAGTCGTTCATTTTTAGTTTCCCGATTTTAAACGATTTTATACTACCTGTCTGGTTTTCGATGTTACCCGCCATAATCCCGGCCGAATGTATTTCTTCCGTATCCTTTTTCTTTTTCTTAGGAAAGACTATGCCTGGAAGGGATTTGTCAAATACACTGCGTGATGCACCAGTGTCGATAATAAGATTTACAGGCAATTTATTGATCTTGCCTTCAATAAGAAGATGAAAACTGCTCTTATCAAGCTTGAGAATCTGGATAGGGATTGTGTATTTCGATGACATCAGGTTTTGGATTAAACATGAACTGCTGATTTTTTACGTCAGCAGTTCATGAATTATGGTATGGTAAATTATCTTTAAAAAAGCTTCATGTCATCAAGGGCTTTCATCGTTTCCTTAACTGAATTAGCTGATTCCATAAGTAGTTTCTTCTCGTCTTTATCCAGTTTAATCTCAATAATTTCTTCGACTCCTCTTTTACCGAGTTTTACAGGCACTCCCAGATAAATATCTTTTAATCCGTATTCTCCGTTCAGATAAGCACAGATTGGGAAAATACGTTTCTGATCATCAACAATTGCCTCAACCATCTGAGCAGCAGCCGCTCCCGGTGCATACCAGGCTGAGGTTCCCATCAGATTTACAAGCTCTCCACCACCCTTTCTGGTGCGCTCAACAATTTTCTCAATTACATCGGTTCCTAGCAATTCTGTAACGGGAATTCCATTTACAGAAGTATAGCGTGGCAGTGGCACCATTGTATCGCCATGACCACCTAGAAGCATGGCATGAATGTCCTTTGGAGAAACATCCAGAGCTTCAGCTAAAAATGCTTTATAACGACCCGTATCAAGCGTACCGGCCATTCCAAAAACTTTCTGACTTGGTTTGTTTGCTGCAAGGTAGGCTGCATATGTCATAACATCCAATGGATTTGAAACTACAATTATTATTGCTTCGGGCGAATATTTTATAACTTTTTCAGTAACTTCTTTAACAATTACAGCATTGGTTTTTATTAAATCATCACGCGACATTCCGGGTTTCCGCGGCAGACCAGATGTAATAACTACAATTCCTGAACCTTTGGTCTTTAAATAATCGTTTGTTGAACCAATAACCCTGGAGTTAAAGTTATTAATTGAAGACGACTGCCAAATATCCAAAGCCTTGCCTTCTGCAACACCTTCTTTGATATCGACCATTACTACTTCTTTTGCCAGATCCTTATGAGCAATAACATTCGCACAGGTTGCACCTACATTACCTGCTCCAATAACTGTAATCTTATTCATAATCAAAAGGTTTAGTTTTTACTAATGGAGATCAGCAAATATAAATAAAATATGCAATTATATATCTTTTTGGATTTATTCGGAATTTTTTTCTGTACATTCTCTTACTATACATTTCTTTTGTCAGGAATTCTGATTATTAATAAAATAAGTTAGTATCTTGAGAACTGAAATATCCATAATTCTGCAAATAAAAATCCTTGGGATTTTTTGACTGGAAAAGGGCTATTCATTTTTTACTCAACATTATAAACTCTGGATCATACCCAAGAAACACATTAAAATGCCTTTCATGATCAGATTCCGAATGCCTGCGCTTGTTCTATGCCTCTTCATAGTTTCCTGTCAATCTAAACCATCAGCAAAAACCGAAGATGGAGTTGCCCGCGAATATTATTCTGACGGTACCATTAAAAAGGAAACTCAGGTGAAAGACACACTGGCTCACGGCTTAATGAAACAATACGACAGAGACGGCGGGCTGATGAACGTGTATTCTTTTAATATGGGGCGACTAAGCGGACCTGCAGTTAGTTATTATCCAAATAAAAAAATAGAACAGAAAATGTTTTATGTGGATGGGAAACGCGAAGGAACCACCCTTTGGTATTACAGTTCCGGTGAGCTGTTCAGAAACATTCCCTATAAAGCAGGCAAAATAGAAGGCGTAAAAACCTCCTATTATAAAAATGGGAAAATAATGTCGGAAGCTCCTTTTCATAATGATTTACCGGGAATTGGACTCAAAGAATACAATGAAAAAGGAACTTTGATTTCCGATGATACTAAAATCATTGTAGACGAAGATAACAGACTGTTTGCCGAGAATATGTACATTCTAACCATAAAGGTTAACAATCCGAAAAATGGCCTTCGCTATTATTTGGGCGATTTGGAAGAAGGGAAATATATTGGCCAATATCAATGGCAACTGCCTAATAAAGATGGAGTTGCAACCTACTCAATAAACTTGAATAAGGGCGGATTCAGAATGGAAACTCTGGTACTGACAGCCTGTTATAAAACCAGTAAATCCAATTATCGGGTAATCAGCACAAAGTATAATCTTGCTATCGATAATAAATAAAAACTAGTCCAACGCTCTCAAACGGTACATCAATTGATAGTTTTCGGGGGAGATAACCAAACCGCGGTTAAGCCATGCTTTTGCGGAAATCTTATTGTTTCGCTTAAAATAATATACTGCAGCTGCGGAATAAGCATCTCCAACTTTTTCATACTGAATGCTGATGCCAGGATGGAGGCGAAACAGATTTTCAAACTTTTTTAACAATAATTCTCCCTCAGCAGGTTTTTCAAAATCGAATTTTTCTTCTCCAAGCTGAAGGTAACCGATCATCTGAAGACTAATAAAACCTTCATTCGTTTGCATCAATGGAAAACGCAATTCAAAATCTTCAATATTCTTTACGATTTCCTGATTCGAAGCAGTGGAAAAAGAATACGCCAGACTCTGAACGGTTAGTGTCTGTAATTCAAGGTTTTCGGGTTGTAATGACAACGCCTTTTCAAAATGTGCCAGTGCCTCTTTGATACGAAAAGTGGACATCAACACTCTGCCTTTTTGAAAGTGATATTGTGTTTCAATGGATATTTTTGTATTCCCCTCATCGATTGAATTCATCAGAGTGTCGAACATCTGATCATAAAGAACAGTCTGAGATCTGCTTACGAGAACCTCTTCAGTTAGGGAGGCAAATTCACTTAGTAAAAGCTTCTCATCAAGATTATTTCCAATAAATCGGGAGGCAAGAGCAATGTATGACACATCCTCAACTTCTTTATAATCCTGTTCACTGATACATCCTGACAATAGAAATAGCATCAGCGTTGAAACACGATTGGATGGATACAAATAATAAGCCTTTTGAATCTGTATGAATGACTGATCAAAGCTTCCATCCCCAAACCTATATAAAGCATCATTGAGATATTGAAGACCTGCAAGTTCTTTCAATCCAATGCTCGATTCAGGGAAATAAAACTTGTTGAAGATGCTGTCGATAGTTGTGTTTTTAGCTTCTTCTTTACTGATGATTTTAGCGTTTATCAGATAACCCACAAACTGTAATTTCAATTTTGAATCGAAATACTGAAATCCATTCAAAGGATCCGTTGTTTCCACCTTAATCTGAAGTGTGGAAGGATATGCAACGGGATGAACATGATTCATGGTTTCCCTGAAATCAAATCCCACGTTAAGATCTGTAAACAAAAATCCGTAATAAGCAGAAGCAGTCAGACAATTGAAATTCCCAGTTTTAAAAATATCCGGAAATAGAATTTTTTCTTCATATCGGCTTAAAACCTCATCGTTAACGATAGTATAAATCAGGGAAATCTTTTTTTCATCCTTGAGTTTATCGAATTTCTTTGCTCTGATACGGTCTGATTCAGACTTGATTTTCAGATCTATCTGATTAAATAATTCCTGATTCATTGCAGGAGAAATACCCAGAAAAAGCTTCAGGTAATCACTTTTTCCGCTTTGCAGCTCCATAAAGGCTTCTTTTTCAAAATCCGAATTAAATTTCAGATCATTAAATTTCACCAGCAAACTGTTCTGCGCAAACGCAAAACTGCCTGTAAATAGTAAGATGCCAATAAATCTGATGACTCGGAAAGGGATCATTTTCTTTTGTACTTTGATCCCAAATTTACATTACTTTATTAAGGTGTCAAACTCTTCCGACAAAGTTTGATTGTTAATCCAGTCAAAAAGTGTCAATGATCGCATATTGAAGAAGTAATTCCAATAATTCCGAAGGGATGATATATATCCTCTGGTTGCCACGTCTTTTTCCTGGAGGGCTACGTTTAAGTCGAGTACAGATATTTTTCCAATTAAAAAACGTTGTTTCGTTACTTCATATCGCATCCGGGCAATGGTATCAGCTTTTGCGGCTATTCGAAGCTGGTCGTCTTGCAGGTTAAACTGCATAACAAGAAGAAGCACCTCTTGCTCAAAGTCCATCTCGGCCTGTGCGACGTTAGTTTTAACAACTTCCTGAGCCGATTGGGCCATTTTATACTTGCCCCGTGCCAATCCCCAGTCCATTATAGGTATTTCAATGCCCAGCCTGATTCTCTCCTGCTGCTCTGGTCTCATATAAAGTCCTTCGAACTTATCTCCTCGCTGACTTAGTCCAAAACTCGCAAAAATATCGGCATTCAGTCCTTTGTTGGATTTCGATAAAGCCACAGCCTGCCTTGCTTCCAGAAGTTGCCTCTGTCGAGATAAAACATCGGGATTATTCTTCATAGCTTGTTCAAGTGCTTTTTCAAGCTGTACGTCAACTTTGGGGATTTCAAGGGGGATAATCAGTGCAACGTCTTCATCCTGACTAAAACCTAGAAAAGAATTCAATTGAAACTTTCTGATTGCCAAATCAATATGTGCTTCATTCAATTCCTTGCCGGCATTTAGTGAAGAAAGTTCCATCTGCATCAGCTCATTTTCAGCAATGGTACCCAACTGGTATCTTCCCTTGGCAATTTTATAGAGTGTGTCGGCGTTGAAAAAGTTCTGATTAGAAATTTCTACATTTTTCTGAGCCAGCGCCAGATCAAAGAAATAGCCCACCGCCCGTAGTGATACTCTTTCGAGGGAGTTGATATAATCTTTTTTTGCTTCTTCGTATTTTAAAGGTTCGATCAGCTTTTCCCATTTCATGCTATTATAGCCATTTACAGGCTGTCTTAGGCCAATACTAACCGGGTTAGATAGGTAAGAAGTTCCTCCCTCATCATTAAGTAAATCGATTCTTTGCAGATCTGAACTCATATAAATACTACCGCCAGAAAAAGGAATGTTCTGACTTAACTGGAGGCTTCCCATTGTTGCGATCTGACTTCTGTCGGCAAATACGTCACCGTTTACCGTGGTAACTTTTTCAATACTCCGGTTCAGATCGGGCAAGGTTGCACTCATTGAAAGGTTAGGAAGGTACCCGGCCCGGTAGGAACGGTATTCCCAGTAACTTGCACGGAACTGATGCCTTGCTGTAACTGCCATCGGCGACTGGTTGCGGGCTGTAGCGACGACCTCTTCAAAATTCATCAGCCTCTTTTTCACAGAGGAAGTTGTATCGTTTTGCGCAGAAAGTAAAAATGAACTGCTTATACTTAATAAACTGATAACACAATAAAATATTTTTCTATTCATATCTGAGTGATTCAATAGGATCTTTTTCTGAGGCGCGTTTAGCGGGAGAATAGCCGAAAATAATTCCCACTCCGGCCGAAACACAAAATGCTACCAGTACTGAAAATGGCGAAATAATTGTGAGAATGTCAGCAAATTCGGTAATCAATTTTGCTCCCACGATACCCAAAATAACGCCTATTAAACCTCCTGTAACGCTTATGAGAACTGCTTCAGAAAGGAATTGAACAACAATATCCTTTTTCTGAGCACCAATAGCTAGCCGGGTACCGATTTCTTTTATTCTTTCCATAACCGTAGCAAACATAATGTTCATAATACCTATTCCTCCTACCAAAAGAGATATGCTGGCAATGGCTCCCAATACAATATTAAAAACATCCTTGGTGCGCTGTTCCTGCTTAAGAAGTAATTCTGGAACCGTTATTTCATAGTCTTTAACTCCCTGATGTCTTCTGAGAAACATCCGGCTTAGCACTTCGGTTGAAGGGGTTAGTTCTTTGGAATCGTTTACCTGCACAATAATGCGGTCGAGCTGGTTGTAATTTGCTGATGAATTCTGGTTTGAATTGGAAGAAATAGAGAAAAAGTTATGTCCGTTACCAAAACTCGTCTGGGTGGACTTTAACCGTGATGAAACCAAAGCTCTGTTCTGATATCTCAACAACATAGTTTTCACAGGTACATAAATATTATCATTCATAACATTTACTCCAGTATTTTGAAAACGGGTGAGTTTTATGTCGTTCTTCTCGAGTACACCCACTACTTTTAACCAAACTTGATCGAATTTAATATACTGATCAACAGGGTTTTCGCGGGAGAAAAACTTAGACGCAATATTAGAACCAATCACACATACCGGAACTCCAGTTTCTTCCTGATAATCATTAAAAAAATATCCGTTTTCAAGCTTTAAGTTGAATATTTCGAAGTATTCATTGGAAACGCCAAGTAATTTAGCCGATTCTCTCTTGCCATTCTGAATGACAAACGAATTAAGTGCAACCTCAGGACTGATCCTTTGAACAGTTGTAAGAACATCTTCAATTGCTTTAACATCCAGCAAGGTAAGTCCGGGTGAAAATTTTGATTTTTCCTTTTTGCTGTCATCTGTAGTTGAACTGCTGCTTCCGTCATTGGGACCTACTATCGGAGTAATCATTATGTTATTAACACCCACCATCTTTATTTGCTCAAGAATTTCCTGTTGCGCTCCTTTTCCGATAGCCAGCATGGTAATTACTGCTGCTACTCCGAAAATAATACCCAAACCGGTGAGAAGGCTACGTAGCTTATTTCCCAGAATCGACTCAACTGCGATTACTATATCATGTAGGTAACGATCCATCAGTTTCTTCTTCTGTTACCTTGTTTCGAAAAATCTCTCGCTTTTCCCACTCTATTAAATTTTAAACTATCGGGTTTTACCTCTTTCATTTCCTGCATTTTCTTCTGTTCTTCTGCTTTACGGGCCTTTATTTCGTCCATAAGCTCAATACCTTCAATCTTCCACTTTTCAGATTCCTCAGGAACTGAAATATATATTTCTTCGCCTTCTGTGAGTCCCTGTTCTACAATTATGGAGTTTTCATTTGACTCACCTAAAACCACAACTTTTCTGACGCCTTTCCGTGTATATACGTATGAAAGGGAATCATTGGCATGTACTGTTTCAAGGGGGATATAAAGAACATCAGGAAATTCATTGGTAACAATTTTATTGCTTGTGGTCATCGATGGCCTGAGAATAGGATCTTTCTCGTACAATTCGATCATCACCTCGAATACTTTAGCATCAGCATTCGGAAGCTGCTCACCTATGTTGGCAACTTCGGTAATGGCGCCTGAATAGCTCTTTTCAGGAAATGCGTCGACACCAATATTCACTTTTTGTTTAACTTTTACTTTTGAAATATCAATTTCATTTACATACGTTCTGGAAACCAGAGTCGACAGATCAGGTAATTCTGCAACGGTAAGATCCCAGGTGTTGATTTCAGAACCCACTGTGCGTTTCTGCCCGTTCCATTCTCTGCGGTATATAACCATTCCGGAGGCAGGCGCTTTAATATCGAAACTATTCAGAACACTTTCCATTTCTCCTTTTCTGCGCTTCGATTTGGCAAGGTTAATGCTTACTTCTGTCATATCAGCTCTTGACTGCTCAACCTTCAGATTATAGTTTTTCTGTGCTTGCTCATAGGCTCTTGTTGCTTTATCAAGGGAGATCTGGGCCTGGCGTATGGTTGCGGGTGGTTCGTATTTCGACTGTTCAAGGGCGATTCCCACTTCTTCCATATTGAAATGCAGGTTAATCAAGTCATCGCGTAACTGCCTGAGCTGAATGGTAGTATCGAGTTGAGTTTTTATATATTGGGATGTGATTTTCTCCAGCTCATCGGCAATATCCTTTAGACTGTTATCGGCCTCTGAACGATCGAGTGTTGCAACCCAGTCGCCTGAATCTACTAAGGTTCCTTCCGGAATCAGGTTCTGTATTTTTACGGAACGTATCCTGAGGTTTTGACTTCTAAGTTCTGAAGGACCTTTTATTTCGGTGGAAGTACGGGCTCTCAGTTCCCCTGTAACAGCTACCATGATCTCAAAATTACCTTTTATAACTTTGGTAGTTAGCTGAACCGTTTTATCCCGGCTGGGAATCATCGAATAAATGATTACCGCAACGATAACTACTGCAATAATAAGCAAGGGAATCAATATTTTTTTCTTCATGAAACTTGTCTGTATTTCTTATTTTTTATTAAGCTTGCCACAAAAGTTCAATGACACCAATATTCACAAAGACCAAAGGTTTACTTTTTGAAATCGGGCAGTAAGAAACATAATTGGCACTAGTAATTCAGGTAATGGTTTAAATTCATTAGACAACGCAAAATACATGTTTATTCGTATGTGAAGTAATAATTTTATCTTGATTGTCTGAAATAATCTACTTCTTTATAAAATTAATTATCTCATTTGCCAGCTGGTCGGCCTTTTCAGAATGTTTTGCTTCCGCATAAATCCGGATTATCGGTTCAGTATTTGATTTGCGAAGGTGAACCCATCCCTCTGAAAAATCAATCTTTACCCCATCGCGGTCGTCGACCTGTTCATTTTTATAATGATTTTTTACATCTTCAAGTATCTGATCCACATTGACTTCAGGGGAAAGATTTACCTTATTTTTTGAAATCACATATTCCGGATATGTTTTCCTTAACTCGCTGCATTTCAACTTCTTTGATGCAAGCAAACTAAGGAAAAGGGCTATTCCCACCAGTGAATCTCTTCCGTAATGAGCCTCGGGATAAATAACACCACCATTGCCTTCACCACCAATGACGCAATGATTGTCTTTCATAGCTTTAACGACATTTACCTCGCCTACTGCTGCAGAAAAATATTTCTGTCCCTTTGAAATGGTAATATCTTTAAGTGCTCTGGATGATGAAAGGTTTGAAGAAGTATTTCCTGGCGTATGGGAGAGCACATAATCAGCAACAGAAACCAAGGTGTATTCTTCGCCAAACATGCTTCCATCTTCGCAAATAATGGCGAGTCGGTCAACATCCGGATCAACCACAAAACCCAGATCGGCCTTTTTGTCTTTTACGAGTTTTGAGATTTCCTGTAGATTTTCGGGTAATGGCTCAGGATTATGAGGGAAAAGTCCATTGGGTTCGCAGAACAATTCAAAAACAACTTCAACGCCTAATGCTTTGAGAAGTTGGGGAATTACCATTCCTCCCACGGAATTTACACAATCGACTGCCACACGGAAACCAGCTTTTTTAATTGCCTCACGGTTAACCAGTTTAAGCCCAAGAACCTGATCGATATGAATTTTTTCGTAGCCAGAAATATTTGTTTGAACACCAAGTTTATCAACAGGTACATAAATATATTGATCACTTTGAGTATGCGAAATAATGATTTGCCCGTCGGCTGCGGACAAAAACTCACCGTTCTGATCTAGCAACTTAAGTGCATTCCATTGTCCGGGATTATGACTAGCCGTTATAATAATCCCACCCTGAGTTTTTTCACGAGTTACTGCTATTTCAACAGTTGGAGTAGTTGCCAGGCCAAGACATATAACGTCGATACCCATCCCCTGAAGACTTCCGGAAACAATTTTTTCAACCATTTCTCCGGAAGTGCGGGCATCGCGTCCAAGAACTACTTTTGGTTTCACTCCCGGATTGCGTTCAGTGATCCATCTTGCGTATGCTGAAGAGAATTTAACGATATCAAGAGGAGTAAGTCCTTCGTCGGGTTTTCCACCAATTGTACCGCGTATGCCGGAGATTGATTTTATTAATGTCATGAGGGGGATATTTAGAAAATTATAGGTTGAATTTTAAATTTTAGAAACTAATTTACTGTTTACAGTTTTGTTAAATAAGGGATTTATTTTAATATAATTGCCACCTTCAACGATTTTCAAGAATGGAATATTCTTTTGCTTTCTTACTATTCTTCACTTTAGCCAATTTTTTTAAATAGGGTGTTCGCTTCGACTTCGCTCAGCGAACGGGCAGATCTCCGCGAACGGGTTATTCTCTGTTAATAGGTTGTTCTTTGCTAACAGACAACTCTCCGTACCCTGAGCGGAGTCGAAGGGTACTTTTCGGTTATTCGAAAAATGTGTATCATTTTTACATTCAGGTAATTTGTTTAATTTCTTTCAAATCATCGACAACATGGCTAAAAGCATAAGACTTTTTCCCAAAGGTATCGAAAAGCAGAATATTTGCAAATTCTGATTTGAATCAAAACATGCAGATCAAATTCCAAAGACCGGAACTGATATATTTTAGAGGATACGTCCTTAAGGGTCGATAATCATTTTTCATCGCAAATTCATTTATTTTCAATTCAATAGTTTCCGGTAATTTGATGGAAAACACTCTTAAAAAAATAAAACATAATGCTATTGCCAATTAAATATATTAGCTTTGCAAACTTGTTATGAATGAAGTGATTCGTTTTAACAATAGGCGAAGTGATTCGGCCTGAATATAAATAACACGTAATATAATAAATGAACAAAGAATTTAATGCCGGGGACAATTCTAGTCGCTCTGGGAAGAGCCGTAGTCCTGAATCAGAAGAAAACAAAAAATCTGGCAAAGAGGAAAATGAAACATCAAAACTTTTTGCCGCACGAAATCGCGAAAATCTAAAGTCACGCCCCAAAAGACCCCGCACCACTAGGTTGCGACCGGGTGAAACGCGACCTTATGATGCAGCAAACAATCACAAAACATCAACCGACGACAGGAGCGACCGCCCTTTCCATGACCGTACTAATGTAAGTTTCGGCGACCGTGGGCAAGGAAGCGGATACAGGGACGATAAACCCTGGGGAGCCCGTAAACCTTATAGTCCTAAACCCGGAGGCGACCGCAGAAGCAGTTCGTCAGGTGAAAGATCCGGTAATTATAATTCAAATCGTTCTTCCGACAGGAGAGAAGGTTTTGATAATACACGCAAACCATATAGCAATTCCAGCAGACCGCAATCTGGTCAGGGAAGATTTCAGAGCGATCGCGCTCCACGGGATGGAAATCGCGCACCCAGAGATGGCAATAGAGATTCCAGCTATGGGAACAGAGGTCCCAGAGAAGGAAATAGCAATTCCAGTTACGGAAACAGAGCTCCAAGAGAAGGAAACAGTCATTCTAGTTATGGAAATAGGACACAGAGAGATGGAAATTCGGGATCCAGCTACGGAAACAGAGCTCCAAGAGAAGGAAACAGGACTTCATCCTATGGAAACAGAAACTCATCAGATGGAAACCGTTCAGATTCTGGTGGTTACAAACGAGAATATGGCGATAAACCCAGATACAGAACTGAGGGATCGAAACCACCTTACAAAAAATTTAAACCGAAGAAAACCACCGAAGACGCCCCAATAAAAAGGGAATTCAACGCTGCCGGTGAAATGCGCCTCAACCGCTATCTGGCTCATGCCGGAATTTGTAGCAGACGGCAGGCCGACGATTATATTAAAGCCGGACTGGTGACTGTAAATGGTACAGTAATTACCGAGATGGGAGTTAAAATCAAACAGTCAGATGATATCCGTTACAATGGTGAGCGCCTGGCAAGTGAGAAAAAAGTTTATATCCTTCTAAATAAACCCAAAGATTACGTTACTTCCAGTGACGATGAAATGGGGCGCAAAACCATACTCGATCTAGTGTCGAGTGCATGTCCCGAAAGAGTATATCCCGTTGGCCGTCTCGACCGAAATACAACTGGTGTAATTTTACTTACAAACGATGGTGATATGGCTGCAAAGCTTACTCATCCTAAGTATAATAAGAAGAAAATTTACCACGTTGTTTTGGATAAAAATCTGAAAACTTCAGATCTTCAGTCTATTACTGATGGTATTACCCTTGAAGACGGGTTTATTCAGCCTGATGCTGTTTCAATTGTGAGTGCTGAAAAGAAAAACGAAGTGGGTATTGAAATCCATTCCGGTAAAAACCGTATTGTTCGCCGTATTTTCGAGCAACTTGGGTATGATGTTGTGCGTCTCGACAGGGTTTATTTCGCGGGATTAACCAAGAAAAACCTTGCACGTGGAAAATGGAGATTTCTGAGCGAGAAAGAAATTACTATGCTTCAAATTAATCAGTACGAATAATGGAGCATAAATCGGGATTTGTAAATATTATTGGGAGTCCGAATGTTGGAAAGTCGACCCTGATGAACGCGATGGTTGGTGAGAAATTATCAATCATCACGGCAAAAGCGCAGACGACACGACACCGGATTATGGGAATTGTTAATGGTGAAGATTTTCAGATTGTATATTCCGACACTCCCGGTCTGTTAGATCCGAAGTACAAGCTTCAGGAAACCATGCTGCGGACTGCAAAGTCGGCACTCAGCGATGCGGATGTGATATTGTATATTACTGAAGTGCGTGAAGATCCCTCTTCATTAACCGACATAACTTCAAAACTTGCAAAGATCAAAATTCCTGTAATTTTAGTTTTGAATAAAATCGATAAAAGCAATCAGGAAGAAGTTGAAAAAATTGTTGCAAACTGGAGTACAATACTTCCGGAAGCACGGATTCTACCTATTTCCGCACTCGAGAAATTCAATCTTGACGGGCTTTTCAATCTCATCCTTGAGTTTCTTCCTGAAGGACCACCCTTTTACCCAAAAGATGAGTTAACTGACAAAACAGAACGTTTTTTCGCGGGAGAGATTCTACGTGAAAAAATCCTTCTTAACTACCAACAGGAAATCCCCTATTCCACTGAAGTAGAAATTGAAACTTTTAAAGTAGAGGAACGGCTAATACGCATTGGGGCAGTGATTTATGTTGAACGCGATAGTCAGAAAGGGATTATTATCGGGAATAAAGGTTCTGCGATAAAACTTGTTGGAACCCAGGCCAGAATTGAGATGGAAGCATTTTTCGGACAAAGGGTATTTCTCGAAATGTTTGTTAAAGTGCGTAAAGACTGGCGAAACAACGAAAATGCTCTAAAGAGTTTTGGGTACCGATAATTTTTGTTTGCTACCGGTTCTGTATTTTCTGATTTCTTAAAAATGTCTGAAAACTTCTGAATCGCTGCGATGCGATACTATTTTATGCTTACTGAATTTATAAATAACTAGTTAAAATGGGTAATATAGTTGCCATTGTGGGTCGACCTAATGTGGGGAAATCGACGCTTTTCAACCGGCTTACTGAAAGTCGAAGTGCTATCGTGCACGAAACTGCCGGTGTTACCCGCGATCGTCATTATGGCAAATCGATTTGGAACGGCATTGAATTTTCGGTAATTGATACCGGTGGATATGTTGTGAATTCTGATGATGTTTTTGAAGAAGAAATACGTAAACAGGTACAGCTTGCGATAGAAGAGGCCGACCAGATTATTTTCCTGGTTGATGTTTCAAATGGAGTTACGGATCTGGAAATCAGCATTGCCGGACTGTTAAGAAAGGCTAAAAAACCAGTTTTACTCGTTGTTAATAAGGTTGACAATTACGACAGGAGTCTAGATGCTCATGAATTTTATAATCTGGGGCTTGGGGAAATATATCCCATATCATCACTCACAGGCAGCGGTACAGGCGACATGCTTGATGCGCTGGTAAAGAAATTTATCAAAGAAACCAATAAGGAAGAAGAAGAGCTTCCCCGTTTTGCTATTATTGGCAGACCTAATGTAGGCAAATCTTCCCTGATAAATGCGCTACTTGGAGAACAAAGAAATATTGTAACTTCAATAGCAGGAACTACGCGCGATTCAGTGCACACGAGGTATACAAAATTTGGTCACGATTTTTATCTGATTGACACTGCTGGGCTAAGGAAAAAAACCAAGGTGAGTGAAAACCTTGAGTTTTATTCAGTAATGCGGTCTATACGCTCAATTGAAAACTCCGATGTTTGCCTGTTACTGCTCGACGCTGAAAGAGGCATTGAGGCACAGGACATGAACATTTTTAACCTGGTAATCAAAAACCGAAAAGGTGTGGTTATTCTGGTGAATAAGTGGGATTTAATTGAAAAGGATCATATGAGTACACTTCATTATGAGAAAGCCATCAGAGCCAGGATGGAGCCTTTTACAGATGTTCCGATTATTTTCACCTCGGCTGTTACCTTACAAAGGATACATAAAGTTCTAGAGACTGCCATGGAAGTATATAAGAATCGAATTCAGCGAATCCCCACACATAAATTAAATGAAGTGATGCTAAAAGTTATTGAAGAGTTGCATCCACCTTCAATTAAGGGAAAGTTTGTAAAAATAAAATACGTTCAGCAATTGCCTACGCATGCTCCAACGTTTGCATTTTATTGTAATCTTCCTCAATACATCAAAGATCCCTATAAACGCTACCTCGAAAATAAGCTGAGGGATAATTTCCATTTCAGCGGGGTTCCTTTGCAGTTGTTTTTCAGGGAGAAATAGAATTTCGTAGCAAAGATAAAAAAGAGTATGTACTCTTTGAACACCATTCCATTGTAAGTGTTTTTCCAATAATTCTTATCATAAGTCAATGTCGAGGACTTAAGGAAACATTAGAAAACATGATTGTGGGCATAATAATATATAAATAATATTTCGGTTATTTAAAAAAGCTTATATTTCAGGATTAAGTCAACAACATTGTAATATAAGTTCTAATTTTTTTTGTCATTTGGTTTAAATGTAAACTTTCATGCCTAACTTTGAACCATGTTCAGCATAAAAAAGCTCCTATCCTATCTCTTTGTTGTTTCTGCTTTTATAGCAGGATGTGGAGAGATTGTCACCTATCCCGATTCTCCCGTAATAGATTATAAAAATTTTGCGTTATACCGCACAACAGATGATCTTGGCAACTCAATTTTTCTAGGGAAAATGGAAGTCAAATTTACCGATGGAGATGGAAATGTTGGACTAATCCAACCCGATTCAGCAGAAGTTGCAGACAGTTTGAAATTTAATTTTTTCAGTACGCTGTATACTATGGATAACGGCGAATTCAAAAAAGTTGAAGGTACGGAAGGTGCACAGAATTTCAGGATTCCTTATATAAAAAGAGAAGGGCAAAACAAAACTTTATCAGGAACAATTTATATCGAATATGAATATAAACTGATTGAGCACGACACTATTTTCTACACTTTTTATATGATGGATCGGTCGTTTAACAAAAGCAATACCGATACTTCGGATGTGATAATCTTTACGGGATTAAATCTTTAGTCCCATAAACAATACATCATCAACCTGATCCAGTTCTTCTTTCCAGAGATTAAAGTTACTTTTGATGAAGTTATGTTGTTCTTCCATTGATTTATCGTGGATATCACGCAAAAGGTTTTTCAATCTCACCATTTTGAATTTCTTACCCAACGGGCCTCCGAACTGATCAGGATATCCATCTGAAAACATATAAATAATATCCCCCGGAGCTAGCTGGAAACCTTCATCAATAAATTCTTTCTTATCAGCTTCCTTATCGTAGTGTCCGCCAACTGAATTACGGCTTCCCTTAACATATACCTGTTCTCCTCCGAGATAAAGAATCATAGGGCGCATGGCAGATGCAATTTTTAGATATTTTGTGCGCATATTTAATTCAGCTACAATAATATCCATACCATCATTGGATTTTTCTGCTTCAATATTTTGGTTCAGAGCCGACATAATTTCCAGATCGAGAGTTTTCAGGATATCTGAAGGTGAATTCACTCCTTGTCGGCTGCAAATATCTTTGATAAGAGTAGTACCGATCATTGACATAAAGGCACCTGGAACGCCATGGCCCGTAGAATCGGCGCAAACTATTACAAACTTTTCGTTACTGACCTTGTCGTACCAGTAAAAGTCACCGCTAACGATATCTCTGGGTTGATACATAACGAAACTCCCGCTGAAAGTATCATGAAGTCTTTTTATAGGAGGCAGAATACTAGCCTGAATTCGCTGAGCGTAATTGATACTATCGGTAATGTCGCGGTTTTTGTTATCAATTTCTTCAGCCTGAACACGAACTTCATGCGTACGCTGATCAAGTTCTTTTTCAAGGTATTCCTGAATTTCCTTTTGTTTTTTCTCCCGGTATTTAATGATTGCGTAAACAGATGCGATCATTGAAGCGATGACCAGCAATATGAACCACCATGCTTTCCAGATAGGTATTTTAACGCTTATGCGAAGTTGCAAGGGGGTTTCAGAACAAACATTGTTTTCATTGCATGCCCGGAGCATAAAAGTATATTCGCCGTCTTCAATACGGCTATAAGTCACATAAGGAGTCGTAGTAGGTTCCGACCAATCATCGTAGCCATCGAGTTTATACTGGTAGGTAACTAACTCAGGATTTTTCATATTTATTCCTATGAAATCGATCCTGATTTTATATTTCCCATAAGGTAATTTCACATCTTTACTAAAATCGAAATCAACATCTGAAATTTTAAGTCCAGAGATATTCAGTTTAGGCGGAGTTATAAGTTTTCGTTCTTTAGCAGGATCAAACTCGATCATTCCTTTAGATGTTCCGATAACCAGATTTTGTCTAGAATTGATAAGGCTTGCATTATAATTGCAACTCGCGGTAATGCCTTGTTCTATGCTAAATTTTTTTATTTTATCTCCATGTTTATCGATTCTGCTAAGTCCTGAACTATGTCCAACCCAGATTTCACCATCACGGTCAGTTGAAATGCTATAGCAGTAGTTAGAAAGTAATCCGTTTTCAGTAGAATAATAAATCAGGGAGTCTTTTGAGAAGTGAAAAACACCATCGCCGTTGGTTGCTCCCCATAATTCGCCATCCTTATCTTCAGTAATGGCAACAAATTCAAGTTCTGTGCGGGCTTCAATGGAATATTCCTCTTTTTTGGTCGTAATGCAGTACAAACCGTTTTCACGCGTTGCGATCCACACTTTTGATTTGGAATCAATAAAAATATCTCTTATTTTATTGTGTGGAAGTTTTTCAAGGTTAGTGTATTTGGTTTTTGAACCGTCCAGAGTACTTATACTTATAGCGCCTCCATTTGTAGCAATCCAGATATTCTTCGAATCACCTGTGATGGCATTAATAATATTTTCCAGAGAGTTTTGGGAGAACAAATAAAGCTCGACTTTACGGCTTTCGGCATTCATCCGGTAGACTCCTGAGCGTGAAGTGCCTATCCAGATAACATTTTTTGAATCTTTATAGAGTGCAGTCACTTTATCGATAGGCAGACCATTGTTTCTGTCAATCAGGTATTCGGCTTTATTCCCTGTTTTGTCAGTTACCAGAATTCCATTTTCGCCACCGAGATAATATCTGTTTCCATCATTGCAAACCGATAAAATATCATCATTGAATTTATCACTTTCATAGGAATAGAATGTCAATGACTGGTCTTTGAGGACACTTATACATTCCCCAACAGTTGAAAACCAAAGGTTCCCTTCGAAATCCTCAAAAATATCTGAAACATAATTACTTGGGAGTCCGTTATGTACGCCAAAATGTTGAACACTCGAAAAAACTGTGTCGCTAATACCGGGTAATAGTCGGAAAACGCCCTCTCCCTGAGTACAAATCCATACATTTTTTTCCTTGTCGTCATAAACATCCATAACACTTGAAAACTTCAGTCCATGTTCTGCACCTATTTTAGTGCAAGAATAAGACTTAGGATCAGTTCCATTGGCTGCGAGAAGATATACTCCGTCGGTTTCAGTACCAATCCAGAATTTTCCTGATGTCTGTGAAGGAAGGATAGCTTGTACTTTTGTAAAAGGGATGCCTTCAATACGCCCCAAAGGTTCTGCAACACCACCTTCGATAGATAAACGGTACAGGAAAAGCCCATCAAAAGTTCCGGTAATTAGTTCACCTGTTGGAGCAAGGTTAACAGAAGAAATCAATTGCCCTTCAAATCCCCCGGAAATATAAGTCATTGAGAAATCACGCGAAATCACAATCAGACCTTTATCCTGAGTGGCGGCAATAATCTGCCCACTCTTTGTTTCAGTTATTCCATTAATACTGCTCTTATGTTCATCGTCGATAATCAGCAAGCGGAAATGAATTCCTTCAAGTACAGCCAGGGAACCATCTCTGTAGCCAAACCAGAGTCTGTTTTTGCTATCCTTAAATGAAGTAACTACGATTTTTTGTGGAATTGTATCTCCCGGGAAAGAGTTGATAAATTTGAATCCGTCGAAACGGAAGACACCTTCCCCTGAACCGAGCCAGATATAGCCATTGGCACTCTGGTTAATATTATTAATATATTTGTTTGAGAGTCCACTTTCTGCCCCCAGAGTTTTAAATCTGAAATTTTGTGAAAAAGCCTGACTCTCTGCTATGAGCAGCAGAATCAAAAATAATATGACGCTTTGTTTTTTTGTCACTTTTTCCCGATATCAAAGTTTATTATTGTGGTTTAACCCCAATGCTGTATTTATATTTAGGTACTCCGCCAATTGGGCTGGTAAAGAATTCAAGGTTCTGTCCGTATTGGTTTTTCACATAAATCACCACATTATTATTTTTTACTGGTGGGGGGGTCTTTTTCTTAATAAACTGGATGTCAAGAGAGGTATTCTTTTCCGTTTCGTATATTTTAAATTCGCTATTTACCCAAACGTCCTCTAAAGAAACAGGGAACGGTTGTCCTTTTCTGGCAACCGAAATTATTCGAATTAAGCCATCATTATCCCAATCGAAATTAGAGAGCTTTACTGTAGTTGTCTGATCATCAACAAAAGGATAAATATGAGACATCTCTCCAGGATTATTATGCATTCTGAAAGAATACTCATAAGCAAATGCATTTGCGCCCTCAACAGGCTTATCTGAATTTGGATCAGTGCTTAAGAAATACCGGTACATGTTCCCATCATCGCCGGAAACACCTTCACAGATAACCTTAAATACGTTCCCATCCCATCTTTCGGTGTACTCACCTTCGCTTGGGTTAAATGGACCGAAAGAATAATAGTTTTTATCGTATCTGGGATCTTCTCCGAATGATTTGGTAGCAAGTAGGGTTCCGCTTTTATAGTTTCCAACGGGATCGGTTCCCTGAGCTGCTTTATCCGACCAACAACCTTTGCCACCATAAACATAATAGGTAGAACGGCTATCCCAAACTCCGGCAATTTCGTCAATATCACCACCGATATCAGGGTCATATACCCTTATAAAAACAGGCTGGTTAAAACTTTTTGGTAATAAGAAGAAAAAAGTTGATGAAAAATCATCATCTCCCCAACTTGGTTCTGCTTTATTCCCGAAGGTCATTAGGAAAGGAATATTTTCATCAACGTTGGGTACTGCCTGTGAAAACAACGATCCCGTGAGGGTAAGTAATAAACAGGTTAATATTAAAATAGTTTTTTTCATATTTTTCAAAAACAACTCTAAATTACACAGAATGACTTTGATACAACAGATGCAAATACTGTGCAAATTTTCTCAAACTCTCCTTTTTTTACTAATAAATTCCTAATCTAAACAAAACATGGCAAGGTATTAATTTTCTGTTACAACTATTGTTTTATAGGAACAAAACTCCCTTGGCACCACCTTAACATTTGGGTTGTCTTCAATCACTCCCAGTTTGACAATATATTTCCCCGGAACACGATAGGTATGGCGAGCTGATGCACCTATAACTTTACTACCATCGCCAAAATCCCAATAGTATTCTCCCGGATTTACATCTTTAAAATAAGATTCCGTTCCACTAAATTGAATATCCTCATTTACTGCAATTGTATCTGGGCAAGTGATAAAGGCCTGAACAATCCTTTCGATATTCAGCTCGTATTCAGCCTGATTAAAAAGCACTTCCTTGGTAAGTTTATCAATGATGTTTAAGCTTACAGTATAATTTCCCGACACGGCATAGCAGTGTTTTGCTTCCATAGCTCTAACCTTGGATTTGTCTCCAAGTGACCATTCAAACAAATACATATTAGTATCGAGTTCCATGGTATTCTCTTCGAAGAAAACAAAACAATAATTATTGAGTCTTTGTTCTTGCGTGACTTCAAAATTCGGTATAGTTGATTTAAACGTATAAATATCTTTAGATCCCCTGCTGCTCGAGGTATATAATCCCTTTTGAAAATCTTTATCTATATAGAATGTGTAGTCATTTGAACTTGAATTAAAGGGAGAGGGCAGTTTAATGGGATTAATCCATTGTCCGTTATAAAACTCAGAATAAAAAAGATCATACCCTCCGGCTTTATTATCATGACCTTCGGAAGAAAAGTATAATCTCCCGGTTGAATGCAGGAATGGATAAATTTCATTTTCAGCAGTGTTAATTCTGGGTCCCAGGTTTTCTGGTGTTTGCCATGCCCCGTTTTTGAAACGGCTTACGTAAAGATCATATCCACCAAAGCCACCTGCCCGATTGGATGAGAAATATAAAGTACTTGCATCGCTATTAAATGAAGGCTGAATGGTATTAGCTTCCCGATCATTAAATGGAAACTCCTGAATATTTCCCCAAACCTCATTTTCTTTATCGGCAAAGTACAAGCCAAAGTTTGAAGGTGTCTGTTTGTTTGTTTTTTCATCAAAACATCGGGTAAGTACCATATAATCGCCACTCTCATTAAAAGAAACCGGCCCGTCGTGAAAATTAGTCTTAAGTGACTCTGCAAACAACTTTTGAGGCTTCCCTTTTCCATCTTTGGTTGAATCAACTTCACTCTCCACAATTTTGAAAAAAAGTTTTAATGCAGCATTTGTGTATGAAATAGGACCCGGAATCGGTCTGTTTGAGCAATACACCATTTTTTTACCTAACATAACCGGTGCAACTTCATCATTTTTTCGAGATGATTCTGAGTATAGTTTTTTAGTATAATATCCCTGGGCCATGGTGGAAATAACCGCAGCAAGCAGAATAAAGAAAACGGATAATATTTTACGACAATTTTTCATCACTAAAAATAAAATGGACTGTCATCAACATTTGCTTTATTTTTCAACTCCCATCGGATCATTAATTCATGGGAACCGTTTGAAAATTTCGATATTTCACTGAATGAATGGTCATAGGCATATCCTATTTTAAGCTTGGAATTAATTTGCACTTCAAGCATGAACGCCAAATCCTTATTCGATTTGTATGCTGTTCCTAACCAAAGTGCGTCCTTAAAAAGTATGAAATGGTTTGCAATCTGGTAGGAAATAAAATATTTGTTGTAATCAATCAGTGTAACCGGCTTCATTTTAAAATTCGGGCTAAAGTCAAAAAGATATCCGGCAGTAAAAACATAATGATAGTTTCCAAGATCAACGTTAAAACTAGAAGAATCTGTCTGGCTCATTAAAAAAGGGACTGCCAGTCCGACGAAATATTTATTATTGTACAAATAGGCACCAGCACCGAAGTTTGGAGCAAAACCACTTCTGGGGACAAAAAGTGGATCTAATGAAACCGGATCAAACAGGTTAAGATTATCGAGAGTTTCCTTATACATGTAGCCCCCGGCTTTTAGTCCAAGTGAAAGCCGCGAGCTTCCTAACCACATCCTGTATGAATAATTGAAATAAAAACTGTTGTATTGTACAGAGGGTATAGAGAAATTGTCGATCATCAGACCAAGCCCGATTTTTTCGTTTTTAAGAGGAGTATGAATAGCGAATATCTGCGAAACGGGTGCCCCTTCAAAACCCAACCACTGCGAACGGTGCATTATTGTTGCACTTAAAGCTTCGCGACTACCGGCATATGCAGGATTAATGATAAGTCCGTTATTCAAATACTGATCAACACTGTGCACATAAGGTACATCCTGCGCCGAAAGGGCAGAGTATAATAAGAGTCCGGCTGCTATGTTTAAAAATCTACGCATTAAATACCTTAACGTTTTACTACAATGAATCCCTTTTTATCAAAGTTTTGATTGTGATATTCTACAATCAGAACATAATAGTAGGTTCCCTCTGGGACAAAATTCCCTGTACCTCCCATGTTTGTTGAACCATCCCAAATAACAATCCGATTATTTACAAAATCAAATTCTTTGATATCTTTTCGTGTAAGCTCTCTGATAAAATTTCCAGAACTTGAGAAAATCTGAAATTTGAAGGTTACTTCCTCATCGGCAAGACCTACTGCCCATAATACATCGTTTATACCATCATCGTTTGGAGAGAAGCCATCATACAACATCAGTTCTTTTCTCTCCACCTTAATTATTCTTGAATTAACCGGACAAGTACCATTTGAAATACTGTATTTGAGGAAGGTAGGATCATCCTGATCAAGTTTTGTAAGGTTTGTTGAGAGCAATGTGGGATCAGACAGCTCCCCGGCACCAGAGTTGATACTCCACAATTGAGTCCCATAAATAACAGTATCGGCCTTAAACATCTGATTATCAGAAATGAATATGGTTAACGTATCGCCTACAACATATCCGGTATTGTCTACTATTCTGTAAATATTTTTTATTGTGTCGGGATTATTATAAAGGATTGCATCAACATGGATAGTGTCGCTTGGACAATTGGCAACGTTTTCAACATAAGCCAATGATACAGAAGCCTTGCTATTGGTCGTATAACTAGCAGAAAGATTAATAATAGGATTGGTTGTATTATCTACAGTAATGTCTTTAATTTTAGTAAGATGCCAGGACGAAACTCCAATACTAGGCTGAACCGATATCTCCAAAAGGGACGAACATGATTCTTCAAGTTCAGCGCTGATTCTTGAAGGTGTAGGTGTTGCAAATATTTTTAGAGTTACGCTGAATCCTGCTAAATTTGCAGGTTTTGCCAGACATCCTTTTGCATCCTTAATTGAAACAACATTATAGATATAGTTAATATACCCTGGATTTATCGGAGGATTGTCAATAACAGGTTGAATTGATTGAGTATTTGTATTAAAATTTCTAGAATCGGTAAACCCTCGTCCATCGCTGAATTTAAATTCATAGGGTAAGGTACCAGATTGCACCGATGCACTTATTACAGAGTAAAGTTTATTGAAACAGATTTCGCTTAATCCCAAACTTAGGTTTGTAAGTTCTGGGAGAGGTAAAGGATCTACTTTAACCTCTTTAGAAAAGTTTATGCAATCCCCTGAAGTGACCTTTCTTTTATAATACCTTGCTGATTGAATTGCCGGTGTTTGAAATAAAGAATCATTTTCCCCCGAAATATCAGCATAGATTCCGTTTGCAGTTGAGCTCTGACTCCACTGGTAAGCATAGTTAATTTCGTCTCCACCGGTAATAACTTGGGAAAAGGTAGCCTGCAGGATTGAATCTTCATCAAAGCAAACAAAGACAGGAAGGTTGTCGTTAATCTTGTTATTGAGTAAACTATCCTGCATTGTAAAAGAAATGAAATTACTTGTATCCTTGCAGGTTTCGTTTAATCCGGATTTCACAATTCTGCGGTACGAAACGTCAAAAATTAATACAGGAGTATTGAAGTCTTTAGCAATTACAGCGGTATCAGCCCAATTGCCACCTGAAAATTTTCTCTGCCAGGAATAAGCGTAGGAGCCTGGTTGTCCGTAGAGAGGCGTAAGTCCGGCTATATCTTCAGGTGTTTTACCCTGGCACCAGGTTGTCTGAGCCGGAGGAGTAAGGTTATTATTGGTAATTTTTTCAAGAACTGTAATGGTTCGAATATTACTTATACTATGGCATCGTTGAAGGCTATCCGTATTTGCACCTGAGGTAATGATTCTTCTAAAAGCAGAGTTAGAGGTTAACACTCCCGGGGAAAAGTTATTTTCAACATTCCCGCCTGCTGCTGCAATTCCGTTATTTTGCCAATAATAATTATATGCGCCGTTACCGCCAGCGTGAATGTTTGCAGTTATGATTTCGCCGTCAAGACCCGAACACAAAATATTCTGAGTAATAGGATTCAGAGTGTTGCCCGAAATGGAATCCATTACGCTTATGCTTACTACCGTTGAAGTGTCTTTGCAAGTATTATTAAGTCCTGAAATAACTATTCGTCTATACTGCTGATCAGTAAAAAGTTTTTCAGGCTGAAAAGTAGCAGTTACGACAGCGGTATCGGTCCAATTTCCGGATTTTTTTTTCTGCCATTTATACAAATATGAACCTGCGCCTGCTCCTCCTGACAATGATTTTCCTGTAATGATATCGGGAGTGCGCTCAATGCAGATTTCCTGACTTGAGTCAACACTATTGTTAGAGATTTTAGGCAGGACAGTGACTTTCCTTGTGTTACTTATGCTAACGCATGCAGTTTTTACTGGACCGGAATAAGCAATTCTTCGATACCAGGTAGATTGGGTAAAAACCGGGGTTACAAAAACTGCTGAGTGTCCTACACTATCGATGGTAGCAAAGGTTCCGTCTGCTGATTTCACCCATTTATACCGGTAGCTTCCATTACCACCAGTTATATTTATATTGGGATAAAGTGTACCCGCTTTAAGGTTCTGGCAAACAGTAGTATCTGGGCTAATGGAGTTATTAATAATTAAGGGCATTACATACATCTTAGAAACATTGCTTGTATCGTGGATAAAAGTTTCATTATCCACAGCCCTTTTATAATACATTGTGATATTTATAGTATTAGGAGGTGTATAAACACTTACATTTCGTGTACCCGCTGCATCGGTCCAATTCAGAGAATCGGTACTCTGCAGCCAGTTGTAGGTATAAATTCCTGTTCCACCAACCGGAGGAGCTGCGTTAATAGTTTGAGGAGGGCTGCCTTTACATATTGTATCAGCCTGGGGAATATAGTTGAAGAGGAATCCTCTGACAGGAATTATCAGGTTTGGTATTGGTGCTTTCGTAGCACCTGGAAACGCTCCTTTTCCTGCCCCTCTGTATTTACCATTTTCGCCCCCACCCCTAGTAATGATTGCGGAAGCGTCAATAGTTGCACCGTTGTGCCATACAACTCCTGAACCTCCGCCACCGCCTGGCCCACTTGCTTCCGGAGTTGCTGAAAATATTGATCCCCCTGTGCCTCCGGAAACATCCATATCCGGGCTATTTGAATACTTATTTATATGCAGAATGATGGTTCCGCCACCGCCACCGCCACCGCCACCTGCAGATGCGGAGTCAACAACCGATTGGCCTCTAGCGGATATTTTTTTATTTCCGATTAAACTATCACTTACAATTACAACAATCCCTCCACCGTTGCCTCCGGATGTAGCAATTCTAGAGCCACTATATAACGAAGTGCCACCGCCGCCGCCAAGACTAATTCGATTATTAGAAGTATAATATTTACCAAGTGCTGCTCTACCACCTTTACCTCCAATATCTGCAGTTCCGCCGCAAATAACACTTTCGGATCCTCCTTTTCCTCCGCTGGCGTAATTGGCACCGCCTCCGCCACCTGAGTATTTACCATTTCCACCCCCACCTCCAAGACCAATCGCACCATTTCCGCGAGTTGAATCGATTGATGCAATAACAGGACTTCCACCCTTTAAAGCGGAAAAGTCAACACTGGATGCGGAAAAATATGGTCTGAGGTATTTGGTATCTGAGGAGGAGCAATTTCCGTTATAAGGGAGAGCATCAGGCACAGCTCCCCGGAATCCTTTGCCATCTACATTAATATCTTCTTCAAAAATAACAGCTTGTCTAGCCATTAATACTAATATACCTCCTGTTCCTGTTAAAGGATTATATGCGTTACAGGTAAGAACTCCAGTAATTTTTGCTCTGTTATACGTAGGAACTTTAATAATCTGCCCATATTCTCCTGGAACCATTGATGTAAATCCAACTGACAAAGTTGCATTCAGAATAAGAAATGAGTTAGCTACATCAATATCCTTTAAAAGAAAAATTGCATAGATACCAGAATTATAAGTGCTTGACAAAAGGCCTTCGAGACTAATTGGATCTGTAAAAAAGTCGGAACCAACAGTCATGTGTATCATAACTGTATCTCCAATCGTAAATCCTGAAACACTGTTAACATGAACTGAATCGACATCGCCGTCATTAAAACCGGATACCTGATCAATTCGGGCAGAGACAGTATTTATGACGCCACTAATATTTCTGGTTTGGGCACACAAGGGAGAATTAAACGGCAAAACAAGGCAAAGAAAACTTGCTAATATCCAAATAGTTAAATAGGAAAGCTTGTGCTTATGACTCATTCTTACTCAATTTCTCCCATAAAAATAATAAAATCTTTGTGTTCACTGTGCAAAATATAGAAAAATTAAGATATTATTTTCTAAACCGCTTTTTAAACCTTGCTTTTATACTTCGAAAAAACGCCATAATATTTTCGGCTGTTATTGAATGTTTTCGGGTGCCTTTTTCACCAAGGATAAACGAGTAAGGATGAAGCTTTGGAACACTTTCCATAACAATATTGAACATTGCCATCAGTGGAACAATTGAAAACATTCCTGGAAGACCCCAAACCATTCCTGCACCTATAACTCCCAGAATGATCATCATAGGATTAAGCCTCAGGCTGCTTCCCACGATATTTGGTGTCAATATATTATTTTCAATGGAATTTATTATCGGGAAAAATATAACGAGTTGAAATGCAAGTAAGGCTGAATCTCCCGTCAATAAAGCAAATCCTACAGGTATTACTCCACCAATCAGAACTCCGAAATACGGTATGAAAGCAAATAAGCCAGAGATTATTCCGAAAACCAAGGGATGCTGGAAACCAAGAAAATACAATCCTGTAAAGTTCAATATCATTATTATCATTACAACTGTTGATACACCACCCATATAGCGTGGGACAACACTCGAAAACCTGCTTAGAATATCTACAGCAACCGGTCTGTTCTCTTTGGCAACCAGTTTCATTATAAAGTAGGCTAATTTCGTACGGTAATAAAGAAATAAAAACATATAAACTGGTAATATGGCTAAACTGAATATTGTGCCTGTAATATTCGAAAAAAGCTTATTCATTACATCACTTCCGGCTTCAAAAAAGAACCTAACTCTGGCTCTTAAAAAGTCGGTAAGGCGCAAATCAGCTATTCCAAACTCCTGTTCAATGAACGATTCCATATTGTCAATATTCATGAGTGCTCGCTGCTTATATAGGGGGAAATTATCGAGCAGATTTCCTGCCTGTTTATAAATGGAGATAAATACAAATCCAACTACAAACAAGAAAAAGGCAATCCCGATTAAACTTGAGGGAATACGTGGCAATCCCTTTTTCTCAAAAAAATTAGCGATCGGATAAACCAGATAGCCGAAAAGGACGCCAAGCACAATGGGGTACAGAAATTCTTTAGCCTGAATTACAGCATAAAACGACAGTATGACCATAAGAAGGATAAAAGTAGCCTTCACATATAGGGGATTTTTGTTTATCATATTTTATGCTTTAAAAATGGGTAATTCAACAATAAAAACGCTGCCTTTGTTCAATTCAGTTTCATAGTAAATCTTTCCACCGGCATTTTTCAGAATACTTTCAACGATAGCTAGTCCCATGCCCATGCCGCCTGATTTTGTTGTAAAATTCGGTTGGAATAATTTTTCCCTAATCTCTTCAGGAATGCCTTTTCCATTATCCTTGAACTTAATAACAGCGTGGTTTTCGACTAGTGACAGATTAACCACCAGCAATCCTTTTCGACTGTCAGGAATTGATTGAGTGGCATTTTTCAGGAGGTTAATAAAAACTCTGGAAAGTTGCTCTCTGTCGGCATAAACAAATAAATTATCAAGTCCGTTTACTTCGAGTTGAATGCTTAAATTCTCTGTATTCTCAAAAAGCCGGCAAGTATCAAACAGTTTAATAACCAAATCAAGCTTTTCGTTTTTAGCAGCAGGCATTTGAGCGAAATTGGAAAATTCTGTTGCGATGGCCGATAAATCATCAATCTGTTCAATAAGCATCTTACTTAAGCGATCAAATTGCTCTTCCCAGTTTTCCTTTTTATCCTGAATGGAACGCTGCAGGTGCTGAATACTCAGCCTCATAGGTGTAAGGGGATTTTTAATTTCGTGAGCAATCTGCTTTGCCATTTCTCTCCATGCAAGTTCTCTTTCCGATTTTGCAAGGAGTTCAGCTCCTGATGATAGCTGATCAACCATTTTGTTATACTCGCTCACAAGACTGCCAATCTCATCACGGGCTTTATATTCAATTTTTTCGTTCCTCGAATCGAGACTAACTCTGGCAAAACTTTCCTGCAGCAAACGAAGCGGCAGAGTTAGTTTATTGGAAAGGAAAACTGCAATGGTAAAACTAAGAAGCGACATTAAAACCATGATGTTTATTATCGCAACAACCAGATTGGTAATTTCACTCGTAAGCTCATCCTGACGGGTGAAGTACGGAAGATTAAGATAGGCGAGCAACTTATTTTCAGAATTCACAAACGGGACGTAAGCCGACAGGTATTCCAATCCCCCGATATTTTCCTTATGAATGTATTCCGAACGGTGATTAATCGCCATTTCGAGGTAAGCCTGTGTGTTCATCCGGTCGGAAATCAGGTTGCTTTTGATGATCTCCGGTCGTGACGTGGCAATCAGCTCCCCTTTATCGTCGTACATATTGATATCAGTGTAAAACACATTGGAGAATTTTTCGAGCAATCCATCCAGGTTATAATATTCCGGAGAAGACCAATTATGCAAATCCTTCTGAAATTCAAGTTTATGGATCAATTCAACATATACAGACTGAATTTTTTCCTGAAGTATTTCAACGTGTTTACTTTGGTATTGCCGGATGCTGAAAAAAACTATCCCTGCGCCAATGAAAAAAAGTGAGAAAAACAGCAATCCTGTTATCGCAAATTGAATTTTATTTTTAAAGTTCCAGTGGAAACTTGATGAAACCGGACTGATTTTCGTGACAAGCAGAAAAATCACCATCACCATGAAGTAGAAACTGAAAATATAAGAAAACGAGATAAGCACATCGACCCAGAAAACAGTGGGTTTGCTGACGATTATTGTGTTTGACTCATCAATATTATAAATCAGATGATCATAGCTGTCCTTTTTCGTGAAGGCCCATCCGGGCGAGCCATCAGAATAAATGCTACGGCTCATGGAATAGGCGAAACTACCTGAAAAACTAATCAGCTTTCCTTTACTGTACTTTGCATATGAGAAATCTCCTGCAGAGGGAGGTGGATTATACTTATCGTCGAGGAGTAACTCGGGATAACCAAGTCCTTCAGAAATTAACCTTGAATTAAGTTCAATGAATAAGAACCATTCCTGCTTATCCTGCTTAAAAGGAATTGATCCGAAATAGCTGATGCGGCCATTGAGGTTATCGAGAAAATAAAAGCCGGTGTTATTTACAGGGATTCCGTCCCTGAGTATCATCTCGTTGAAAAAATCATAGCAATGATACCAGTTATCGTCAGGTGGTGCAACATAAACACTATCAAAAGGCTGACAAAGGGTGATCTGGAATTCGTATTTATCCCAAAATCCGCTGAAATATTTCCTTTGAAGACTTGAATATATCTGAATTACATCAAGTCTCGGGGCAAAGATCATTTCTTTGAGGTTCTCATCTTTTTTGAGGCGTTCATTTATGTCGACAAAAAGAAGTTCGGCAATAGGGTCATGCTCAGCAGATAGGTTAACTGCCTTGATTTTCATGTCAGCCAAACTTTTACGATCGGTAAATTTTACAACCTCAACAACGGTATAAGCGGAAAATAAAAGTACAAAGCTCGCAAAGCCTGAAAAACGATAGTTTCCCATTCTTTGAATTCTGTGAAAATAGATCAGCAAACTCAGAAGCAAAAAGAAAAAAGCGGATTCAATGTTTATTATGCTTTTTTCTGGAATAAGGCTTAGAAAAACACAAAGATTCAGGGCAATAAGCAGGTAAATACTTTCTCTTTTTTTATTGCAGTTTTTAAGAATCCCCAGAATCTTATCCAATAATAGGCCAAGACTCGTAAATAATAAAACAAGAATAAGGAACCCGAAAAAAGTATAAATAGTAAGATTAAGTACTTTGTAGGTTTCAAATGAAATGGTTGAGTCAAGTATCAGACTGGCAATAAGAAAAACTGTAAGCCGGAACCATCCGATAATGAAAATTGCAAACATTAAAACAAGCAGAAAAAGCAATATTCCTGACTTTTTCAGAAGATGCAACTCAATGATAAATTCCTTATAAAAATTAAAAATTGTGAAAAAGCTAATAACCGTTAGTAAAAGCAAATTTCCCATTGATGGAAACCATTCAGATCGTGCAAATTTTCCAGGGGAAAATAATTCAAGATCGAAAATGATATCAGGGAACCGGAAATAATTGGTAAAATAATACACTCCAAAAAGCAGGACAACACTCAGCAGGAAGAGCGTTTTCTTGTGTTTTTCATGCGCATTACCAATAAATTGCATCAGAAAAAAAAGGAAAAGAATAAATACAAAAAGATACATCAGAACCGACAATTGCTTTTCAAGTGGGAAAAGTTTTGGTGCTTCATCATAATCCAGAGAAAACAGAAAATTGCCCGAGGAATTGTAGACTTCATTTTGACTTGTGCCAGATTTTTTTGCCTGAATTTTTACTTCCTGAGCCATCTTAAAATCTTCCTGAAAACTATTTTTCAAGAATCTGTTTTCATACGGATATTCCTTTTTGATAAGTATTAAGCCAATAACAACCAGATCATTACGGACTTTCTCCCTCTTTATAAAAAATGAATTGGCGATCCTCACTAGATCACGCATCGGAAAATTGCTTTTTAAAAAAGGAACCGGAATATTATTATCACTCCAAAAAATAAGAGAGTCTCTGCGGTAAACAAAAATTTCAAGACCATCATTACCGAGTTCTGAATATTTATGGCTGAATAATGCTACAAACTCGTTTTCCTTAAGGCCTGCTGCATCAGACAATACCCGCGAAATAAGGCTGTCGGTTTGAAGTTGCTTGGTCTGAAGTGTATTTTGAAATTCGGCTATGTCCGCATGATTGTAAAAACGTTTACCTGACTTACTTTCCAGCCAAACTGAAAGAGCAAGGAAAACAATCATTACTATGAAAAGCCATCTGCTTTTCAAAAGAACATGAGGTATACGGTTGTTTTTTGTTTGCATATCAGCCACAATCGCTGCTAAGTTAAGCAAAATCAGCTATGATGATAGGGTTCCCCTCTGATAATTGTCATTGCACGGTAAAGCTGTTCAGCAAATACCAATCTCACCAACTGGTGCGAAAAAGTCATCTTTGAAAGCGAAATCCGGTCATTGGCACGGGCATAAACCTCATCGGAGAAACCAAAAGCTCCCCCGATAACCAGTACAATATCTCTGCCAGAATTCATATTTTTCCTAATAAATTCCGCAAATTCCTCAGAACTGCTTTGCTTTCCTCTTTCATCGAGCAAAATGAGAAATGCTGATTTTTCTGTCAATTTAAGTAATTGCTCACCCTCCTTTTTCTTAATCTCTGAAACGCTGAGATTTTTAGCATTTTTCAAATCGGGAATAGTGATTTCCTCAAAATTAATGTAATGCTTTAATCGGCTCTGGTAATCGCTGATTCCTTCCTGAAGATAGGGAAATCTTGTTTTTCCGGTTTGGATCAATGTAATTTGCATACTATTCGGCTAATAGATTTTTCGTATCTTGCAGGACTTTTAAAATTTCTGGCAAAGCTTTTGTAATCATAACTGCAAACTTAGCTGAAAAAACACGAAAACTTAGTGAAAGTTTTTTATCAAAAAGCCAAATTATGAAAAAAATACAAAAAATTCCGGCCTTGATTATTATGCTGATAATTTTTGGTTTTGGCGGAAACAATAGTTATGCTCAACAGGTGCCTGCTAAGCTTACACAGGCTTTTCAGGCTGGTGATGCAGACGGTATGGCTCCTTTTTTCAATGACCGTTTTCAGCTCACTCTTCTTGGCGTTGACCACAGAGTAAGCCAGGCACAGGCAAAAGAAATCATCAGAGATTTTTTTAAGAAATATCCCCCCACATCCTTCGAAATCATGTTTAAAGGGGATAAAAAGGATTCTAATTTTGCTGTTGGAAAATTTAAATCCAAATCAGAAACTTTTCGTGTAAACTTGTTTTTTAAGAAAGTTGGCGAAGAAAGTTTGTTGCATCTACTTGAAATTGAAAAAGATAACGGAAGTGCATTCTAACGATCATCTCATAAAACTGATTGATCTCTGGTTAGCTGAAGATATTGGCGAAGGAGATTTTACCACATTATCAACCATACCGGCAGATGCAGAAGGAAAGGCGAAGCTTCTTGTAAAACAGGAAGGTATTATTGCCGGCGTAAGGGTTGCAACTGAGATTTTCAGACGCTTTGATGAGGATATGAAAACCCGTATTTTTATTCCAGACGGAAGTTTTATTAAATCTGGAGATGTTGTTTTCGAGGTATCAGGAAAGGTTCGCAGTATTCTTCAAACTGAAAGACTCGTTTTGAATGTTCTCCAGAGAATGAGCGGGGTTGCGAGTCAGACGCGGATTTATGTTCAGAAACTAGAGGGACTAAAAACAAAAGTTCTCGACACCCGAAAAACCTCGCCTGGTATGAGGTTTCTGGAGAAAGAAGCTGTAAAGTTGGGCGGTGGTGAAAACCACAGATTTGGTCTTTACGATATGATCCTCATCAAAGATAATCATATCGATTTTGCAGGTGGAATTGCAAAATCTCTCGACTGTACCCGGAAATACCTTGCAGAACACAATAAAAACCTGAAAATAGAGATCGAAGCCCGCAGTCTTGCTGATATTCGTGAGATTCTTAACTCCGGCGGTGCTGACAGAATCCTTATCGATAATTTCTCACCTTCACTAACTCGTGAAGCAGTTAAACTTATCGACGGTGCTTGTGAAACCGAATCTTCAGGTGGCATTACCCTTGAAAACCTCCGCGATTATGCAGAATGCGGGGTAGACTATATTTCAGTGGGAGCCCTAACGCACCAGATTAAGAGTTTGGATCTGAGTCTTAAAGCAACTTTTTAAGACCCGCTCTGAACTTCCTTAAGTCACAACTGTTTTACCTAAAAAATAAAATGTCTCTGTTTGAATTAAGAAAAGAATATTCCCTTAAAAGTCTAAGTAAAAAAGATGTCAATCCTGATCCGTTTATTCAATTCGGAATATGGTTCGGAGAAGCAAAAGCAAGTATAAGCGGCGAGCCTAATGCAATGATTATTAGCACTGTAAACAAAGACTCAAAGCCATCTTCAAGGACTGTGCTTTTGAAAGATTTCAATGCTGTAGGCTTCGTGTTTTTTACAAACTATCGCTCCAGAAAAGGACAAGAGCTGGAAATAAATCCCTTTGCCGCATTGCTTTTTTTCTGGGGAGAGTTGGAGCGGCAGGTCAGGATCGAAGGTGGAGTTGCCAGGATTAGCCGTGAGGAATCAACAGCATATTTTGGAACACGTCCCCGAAAGAGCCAGATAGGAGCATTGGCATCCAATCAGAGCAGTATCATTGAAAAAAGATCAAGTCTTGAGGAAAATTTTCAAACTCTGGAACACAAATACCAAGGAATGGAAATTCCTTTCCCGGAAGACTGGGGCGGGTTTATTGTAAAACCTGAATATTTCGAATTCTGGCAGGGTCGGCAGAGCAGGCTTCATGACAGGATCGCTTACCGCAGAGAACAGGCCGCTTGGCAAATTACGCGCCTGTCGCCATGAAGAACAACCCTGACAAGGACTTTACATCACATGAATAAACTTCAGAACTAGCTCTCTGATTTTTTCTTTATCTCCTAAAATCTTATCTGATAAACCCTTGTCGTTAAAGGCTTTGAGCTTTCTGATCACATTGTCAATCATACTGGGGGAGAATATACCTGACTGTTCAAAGACAGATCGCCTCTTTTCCAAGGCTTCTGCTGAGTCAAAGCAGCTGTAAGGCAGATGATCAAGGCTAGCCAGTTTATCTTTGTTTTTAAAAATATCGACTCCAACGTAAAGTGAATCAGCTTTTGCAAGAGAATCTTTCATTTCGAATCCATGAGCCGTAGCCATAACCAATCCCGCTAGAAGGTTATAAATATCTGCCGATCCGTCAGGCACTCTGAATTCTACCGTCTGAGAGTCACCAACCGGAACGTTAACCGTAGGTTCCAGAGGATTAGCATCTTTTAGCATGTCCTTTTTCCCAAGCCAGCCAAGCGGAACACGAATCAGAACGCTACGATTTCTGTCGCCCCAGCAAATATAGGTTGGAGCTTCCTGGTTGGGTACAAGTCTCAGGTATGACGTGGGAATGGTATTTCCAAATGCAGTGAGTGCGGGGGCTACATTGAGTATACCTGCAATCATTCTGCGGCTGATATCAGAAAGTTTTCCGTTTTCCGTCATTAAATTTTTACCATCTTTTACCAGCATCATGTGAATATGTAAGCCGCTTCCTGCTTTACCTTCCGAGATTTTTGGTGCGAAACTGATTTCAACTCCATATTGGTATGCAAGCATTCGAAGTATCCATTTCGCAATCACGAGTTGATCTGCGGCTTCTTCAACTTGTGATGGCAGAAACTCAATTTCATGCTGTTCAAAAGCTTCTGTTTCGGATGTAAAACTGCCCACTTCACCGTGCGCATATTTCACATTTCCTCCAGCCCGGGCAATCATAATCATGGCTTCAGTGCGGAAATCCTCCCATTTAGCAAAGGGTCCGGAATTCTGATAGTTTTTCTGATTTTCTGAGAGGAAAAGGGATTCTTTCGGACTGTTTAAATAATACTCCAGTTCTCCCATAGCTTTAAAAGTAAAGCCGGTCTTTAACCTGAAGCTTTCGTGTGCTTTTCTGAGAATGAATTCGGGGGAGTTCTCAAGGGGAAGTCCTTCGTTGGTGTAGAATGAACAAAGAATATCAAGGCAAGGTTTTTCTGTAAAGGGATTTAAAAAAGCAGTACGGAATCTTGGTATGAGGTACAGATCGCTGGAACCCGCCTCCACGAAGGAAAACAAACTCGATCCATCAACTCTTTCTCCGAATGAAAGCACATCATCAAGATGCTCATCTCCCTGTATAACAAAGTTGAGTGTTTTGAGTTTCCCATCTTCGGAAACATACCTAAAATTGAAGGTTTCAATGTTATTCGACCTGATAAAACGAATAATATCAGATTTTGCAAATTCTGATGCAGGTTTTTGAAGAAACCTCACCAGGTCATTGGGAGATGTGCTGAATTCCATAGCTTTCCTTTTTGTAAAAGGAACAAAGATAGCTCCGGGTATTCTGAGCGTAAATGATTTATAACATGGAGGTAGTATGTTATGAAACTTGTTGTAAGCCAGAATTTAAGGCGTACGCAAAAGGGTATGGTGAATGGAGTTTGATTTCTATTTAGTTGTAAAAGTAGAGTTTTCTTTGTAGAACTTGTCATAGCCATAAATAAATACACAACTTCCGTTAGAAATGACATCGATTATTTCTTTAGATACCTCTGATGGCAAGGCAGGGCAGCCCCAACTTCTACCGAGTCGGCCGTATTTATCAATGTATTCCTGACAAACATAATCTGCTCCATGAATTACAATACTTCTGCTTCTGGCATTGTCGTTAATATTTTTTTCCAGTCCGTCGAGTTTCAGAGAATAGCCGTTTTCACCGGTGTAAGTTTCGCCAGTAATAAAGAATCCAAGGCAACTTTGTAATGAATTACTTAGATTTGAAAAGCTTGTCACGTAGTTATCTCCGGAGTTTTTCCCATGGGCAACAAATGTGGAGTAAAGAAGTTGTTTTTTATCGGTATTTATAACAAAAAAGCGCTTTTCGGAAGATGGTTTTGAATAATCGATGATGGTGAGGATGTCTTTCTTTTGACTGAAATCCATTTTGTAATATCCAAGCATGGCGGTTTTAAAAACATCGAGTGAAACACATTTTTCCAGTTTACAATCATGCCACAATTGCTCTGTTTTATTTATTGGGATTGGCTCGCGACAAGCCATGCTGATTGCTGTAATGCAAAGAGCCAGAATTCCATTTCTGATATTATTAAAATTGTGGAACATCAGGTTTTTTATTATAGAATTGAAGATTACAGCACTATCACCAGATAATTTGAATCTCCTCCCCTTTCTTCAGACTTATTTCTTGTTGCTTATTTCCGCTTTTCAGTAATGTTTTTCCAGTTTCTCTTGCTTTAATTTTCACCTCTTTCAGGTTTTTTTTCTCCCATTTCATTGAGATCACAAATCCCCCTCTGGCACAAATTCCGCTTACAGAGCCACTTTCCCATGCATCCGGCAATGCGGGAAGCAATCTGATTTCATTCAAGTCAGACTGCACAAGTATTTCAGCAACAGCAGCAGCACCACCAAAATTTCCATCGATCTGAAAGGGCGGATGTGCATCAAACAGGTTAGGGTAGGTTCCGCCACCGCCTGAATAATTAGTTCTCATTCCATCCGGATCAACATAATTCAGAAGTTCCCGGAACATTTTATAGGCATGGTTTCCATCAAGAAGTCGCGCCCAAAGGTTAATTCTCCAGCCTTTCGACCAGCCTGTTGTCTCGTCGCCTTTTATTTCAAGTGTTTTCCTACATGCCAGAGCGAGTTCAGGTGTTTTTTCAGGACTGATCTGATGGCCGGGATAAAGTCCGAATAAATGCGATTGGTGACGATGTGTTGGTTCCTGGTCTTCCCAATCGTAATACCATTCCTGAAGATTCCCCTTTTTTCCAATCTGGTATGGGTAAAGTTGGACTAAAGCTTTTTCGAGTTTAGCTCTGAAATCCGCATCGGTATTAAGAATTTCAGAAGCATTTATAGTTTGTTGAAAACATTCACGAATCATAGCCAGATCGGCTGTTCCGCCGTACATCGTAGCTCCGTGGTAGCCATCAGCTGTTATGTAAATATTTTCAGGGGAGGTGGAAGGCGAAGAAATTAGAAACCCGTTTTTATCCTCAACAAGCCATTCGAGGCAAAACTGCGCTGCTCCTTTCATCAGTCCGTATGCCCCATTTTTCAAGAAATTAACATCTTTGGTGAAAACATAATGTTCCCAAAGATGCGTGCTTAGCCATGCTCCGCCCATATTCCAATTTGCCCAGCATGGATCACCAGATCCAAAGGCACCAACCGGATTGCTCATGGCCCAGATATCCGAATTATGACAAGCAACCCAGCCGCTTGCACCGTAGAAAGTTTTTGCAGTAACGGCACCTGTAACTGAGAGATTTTTTATAAAATCTAACATGGGAGCATGCATTTCCGAAAGGTTGGTATTTTCTGCAAGCCAGTAATTTTCTTCCACATTAATATTGGTTGTGTAATTGCTACTCCAGGGCGGGCGCAGATAAGGATTCCAGATGCCCTGCAGATTTGCCGGAACACCGGAAGTGCGCGAACTGCTGATTAGAAGGTACCGTCCAAACTGGAAGTACAGAATTTCAAGGTTTTTATCTTCCGCTCCGGTTGCATAACGTTTCAAACGCTCATCAATAGGCAGATTCGGGGCAGTTGATAATCCAAGATCAAGACTTACTCTGTTGAAAAAGCCCTGATAATCCTGAAGGTGGGAGACTTTAATTTTTTGGAACTTTTTTGTAAAGGCTTTATCAAGCTGAATTCCTGCAATTGCATCATTATCAAGCCCTTCAGTAAATGGATTTTTATCAAATCCGTTAAAACTGGTAGCAATCGATATGAAAACAACAGCCTCAGTACCGCCTTTTAATCCGATTGTTTTTTCAGAAGACACAATATTTCCTCCTTTATTTTTTATTTTCACGAGGGAGGAAAAACGGGTCCCTCTGTTATCTTCAGAAACAACGGCATTGGGGCTATCTCCCCTGTAATTCGGCTCAGCGTGAACAGGTGAAACACCTCCAGCTTTTAGAGTATTATCTGAAACTGAAACCTGATATTTAAGCAAACTTTCGAATGCAACATCAAAATTTAAAGCCCCCTTTTTACTGCTGGTAAGCCTTATTACCATAATCTGATCTGGGAAGGAAATAAAATATTCGCGGGTAAAATTTACTCCATCTATCTCATAGCTTACTTTTGAAACAGCCTGACTGATATCCAGTTCTCTGTAATAATTTTTCGCTTCCCCCTCATGACTAAAATTAAGAAACAGCGTGCCAAGCGGAGCGTACGACTGCGAAAAACTACCCTGCAATTTTTTATTTAGCTGATCTGCTAATTTGTAATCCTCATTTCTTAAGGCTTCCCGCACGGCAGGAAGATTTTTATATGCTTCGGGATTCATGTTCGGGTTTACTGGCTCGCCCGACCATAGCGTAGCATCGTTTAAAAATATTTTATCGGAATTTACTCCCCCGAAAACAGAAGCTCCCATTTTGCCATTGCCCAGAACCAGACTTTGCTCAAAAAATTCTGCGGGTTTATTGAAATACAGGGAATTTTTGGACTGAGCAAAGGTTTGTGCGATTATGGAGATACTTAAAAGCGCAGAAAAAAAACAGACTTTTTTAAACATCGAATTTTTGCTTTTTAGAACTTAATACCCACATGCAGACTAAAAGTATTCGTTCTGAATTCTTTTAAATAGAAGTCATTATCATATTTCAGATTATAAGAAGGTCTGTTGCTGCGTGATTCATCCAACACCAGGTTTGAGAATGACTGATATCTGACAGTTGTAAATAACGATAGATGAGTTGCAAGTTTATATTCAAGTCCAATATCGTAAAACCAGCCACCTTTTTGAGTTCTGTGAAGCAACATATCTGAATACTCGTCAATCCTCACATCAGAATTTACGACCCATCCAATCTCCTTTCCAATGGCAATGGTAGGAGAAAACTTATTAAAGTTTAATTGATATCTAAGAGAAACAGGAATCCCGATAGTTCTGGACTTCAGGTACATGTATACAATTGTATCGGACGGGTCGGAAAATGAAAGATTTTTTCCAAAGCCATTGGTAAGGACTTCAATCTGAAATGATAATCCGTTATTATACCGATGCATGGGGAAATTGCAAAATACTCCTACAGGAACAGAGGTGAACATTTCTGATTTTACGTTTGTATCTGTAAACGCATAACTCGACAATCGTATGCCCGAATATAGACCAAAAGTTGGCCTAAAAAGGCTAAAATCTTTTTCATAATTTATACAGGATTGACCTTCGTAACAAATTTCGTTTATATAATTCTTTGTAATTTTTATAAGCGGTTTTTGGGTATAAGTTATACTGTCGAGTTGATCCCTAACTTTTTCGCTTTCATTAAAAGCAAAAAACAATGTATCCTTATAAATATCAAGGTACACCTCTGCATTCATCTGATTACCAAATCTTTCTGAGTTTGCCGGGATTTTTTTGTCTGGGTTTTGTATACCGTATAATTCCTCAGAAGAAAACTGCACTTTAGCTCTTTTATTCAATAATCCTACCAGACTACCATCCTGTTTTTCAAGATAATACGCCATTTCACTGTTCTTTCGGTAATGATATAAATTAAGTTTCCCTTCCAGCAGGACATCGGTAAATGCATATTTATACTCATTGTTTATGAATACTTCCTGAGAAGAATAATATTTATCTCCGATAAAACGATATGATTTTATTTCGCCCGGCAAATAGTTTACGATGGGGCTATTTTTATCTGCCTTATAAACGCATACTTTAGCGTTTCTGTTTCCCCCGCCATCGTGGATTAGTCCAAAGAGCGTATCTCCCTTAAGATTAATAACATAACCACTTTTGAAATTTACCTGCGCACTGATTCCTGTCGACAATACAAACAGAAAAGCCACTATAAATAACCGTAAAAGGTAGTTCATGATTTGATGTTTTTTCAGCCAATTAATATACAAAAAAAGAATTGCGCTTCAATATTTGAGCTCATTTGAATTATTATGGGCTGAAGTGGCAAGATAAACTGAAAAGTGCTTAATCCCAAACACACACATATCAGCAACCTGTTTGTGTTCTTATTCTGTTAATTACCGTAAAGGTCTCTTTTTAATCATTCCTCCCTTTATGTCTTTAACACTATTCATTACCACGAATGCATTGGATTCAATCTTTTCAATTTCAGCAGTAAGTTTGTTCAGTTCAAGACGAGTAATGACCGTATAAATTATATCTGTTTCTGTGGTAACTCCTCTTTTCCCGTATCCCCTTTTCCCGCTGTACACAGTTACTCCTCTTCCCAATTTATTTGTAATCATTTCGCGAATTTCTTCGCTGTAGCTTGACACAATTGTAACCCCGATGTATTCTTCGATGCCTTCAACAATAAAATCAAGGGTCTTCGATGCAGAAAGGTAAGTAATCATGGAGTAAAGCGCAACCTCCATTCCTAAAAGATAAGCTGCAGCAGAAAAAATAAAAATATTGATCAAAATAATGACATCTCCGATGGTTGTTCCGAGTTTCCGGCTAAGATAAATCGCTAAAACTTCGGTGCCATCGATTACAGCTCCTCCCCGAATAGAAAGTCCAATACCTGCGCCTAGAAAAAATCCCCCGAAAACAGCGACCAGTAAATTGTCATTTGTAACATTCGGAAATCCAATCAGAGCAAGGCAAAGCGCAAGGCCAGTTATTGCAAGAGCTGTTTTAATTGCAAAATTTTTACCCATGATCTTATAACCCAGCAAGACGAATGGAATGTTAACTGCTATAATCAGAATATAAAGTGGAATGTCACTCACAGCATGCAATAGTAGTGAAATACCAGTTGCTCCGCCGTCGATGAAACGATTGGTAAGCAAGAAACCTTTAAAACCGAATGCTGCTGAAAAAATCCCAGCAGTAATCAGGATAAAATCCTTGATATTCCTGGTAGCAGAAATTTTGAATATCCTGTATCCTTTAGCCAGTTCATAAACTGAGAAGTTCTTCTTCCCAGAAAAACTTTTGTATTTCTGACGAAGTGTCGTACGCAGAATAATTTTCGACCAGAATGAATTCATTTTTATCTTCGGATTATTCTAAATTAGCCTTCAAAGCTTCAATTTGTTTTTCAAGGGATGAAATCTTAGATTCCGCATCTGCCTTTTTCGTCATCTCCAGTTCCAGAACGGGTTTGGGCGCATTTTGCACAAATCTCTGATTTTCAAGTTTTTTGAGAACCGATTCCAGAAATCCTTTGGTATATTCCAGCTCTTTCTCCAGTTTAGCAATCTCCTCTTCTGTATTTAAAAGGTTTCCAAGCGGGACATAAAACTCCACATTCTTTACGATGAAGGAAACGGCAGTTTCATTTTTCTGATTTACCTCCAGAACACCGGAAACATTGGCCATTTTCTTGATAACCTCATTGAAATTAGACTGGTATGATCCATCTGAATTGATATATTCCAGTTCCAGAACTTCTTTCATTGCAATGTTTTTATCATTACGGATGGTGCGAATTGCGCCAATAATCTCCTTAATCTGATCGAATTGAATGATTAAAGCCTCGTCAATTTTACCGGCCTTAGGCATTTTAGAGATCATGATACTTTCTCCGGCTTTTCTTTCCCTTATCAATTGCCAAATTTCTTCAGTGATAAATGGCATAAATGGATGCAACAAGAGTGTCAGTTTTTCGAAAAAGCCGATTGTGCTTTCGAGGCTCTATTTGTCGATTGGCTTTTGATATGCGGGTTTCACCATTTCCAGATACCATGATGAAAATTCATCCCAGAACAGCTTGTAAACTGTCATCAAAGCTTCAGAAAGTCTGAATCGATCATAATGTTCATCTAGTGATGCAATCGATTCATTAAGTTTGGAATCGAACCACTTTATCGCAGTGCTTGCAGATGCAGGTTGGGCCAGCGAATCATCAACCTCCCATGATTGAACAAGACGGAATGCATTCCAGATTTTATTTCCGAAGTTACGGCCTTGCTCGGTCAGACTTTCATCAAAAAGAAGATCATTTCCAGCGGGGGAGCAAAAGAGCATTCCAACGCGAACACCATCGGCGGTGTATTTCTTCATCAGATCAATGGGATCGGGCGAATTGCCTAGCGATTTAGACATTTTCCGATGCTGTGAATCGCGAACAATTCCAGTGAGATACACATTGTTAAAAGGTTTATCATTCCGGTACTCGTATCCGGCAAAAACCATTCTTGCCACCCAGAAAAACAGAATTTCGGGAGCCGTAACCAGGTCGTTGGTTGGATAGTAGTATTTAATGTCTGCATTGTCGGGTTTGTTTATCCCATTAAATACAGAAATCGGCCAAAGCCAGGATGAAAACCATGTGTCGAGAACATCTTCATCTTGCCGAAGATCAGATGCTTTGAGGTTTGCATTTCCAGTTTTTTCTTTAGCGAGGGAAAGTGCCTCTGCTTCGCTCATAGCAATTACGTAATCATTGGGACCGTCGGCATAGAAATACGCAGGTATTCTGTGGCCCCACCAGAGCTGACGCGAAATGCACCAGTCTTTAAGGTTCTCCATCCAATGTTTATAGGTGTTCTTGAATTTCGCGGGATGGAGTTTTATCTCGTCATTCAATACGTTTTCAAGAGCAGGCTTTGCGATCTCTTTCATATCAAGAAACCATTGAAGGGAAAGCTTGGGTTCGATTACAGCATCAGTACGTTCTGAGAATCCCACTTTATTAACATATTCCTCTGTTTTAAGCAAATAGCCTTTTTCTTCCAGCTCTTTAACGATTTTCTTACGAACCACAAAGCGGTCTTCACCAATATAAAGTTTTGCCTTTTCGCTGAGAGTGCCATTTGGGTTAAAAATGTCGATCGATTCGAGATTGTGTTTTAAGCCAAGGGTATAGTCATTCACATCATGAGCCGGAGTAACTTTCAGAGCGCCAGTTCCAAATTCCATATCAACATATTCGTCCTGAATTACAGGGATAGCGCGGTCAAGCAGTGGGATGATCGCTTTTTTCCCTCTAAATGCGGCGAAACGATCATCGTTAGGATTAACGCAAACGGCGGTATCACCAAGTATGGTCTCAGGTCGGGTTGTGGCGATTACAATAAAAGTTTTTTCACCCTGAATCGGATATTTAATGTAAAAAAGTTTCGACTGAACCTCGCGGTAGATCACTTCTTCATCTGAAACCGCAGTAAGAGCCTGAGGATCCCAGTTAACCATTCTTACTCCGCGGTAGATATAACCTTTTTTATATAGATCGATAAACACACGAATTACACTTTCCGACAACTCCTCATCCATTGTGAATTTTGTGCGACGCCAGTCGCATGAAGCCCCAAGTTTTTTGAGCTGTTCGAGAATTATTCCTCCATGTTTGTGGGTCCATTCCCATGCATGAGCCAGAAACTCATCACGGCTGAGACTTGCCTTTTCAATTCCCGCTTCCCTCAGCTTATTTACAACCCGCGCTTCAGTAGCAATGGAGGCATGGTCGGTTCCCGGAACCCAAAGTGCATTTTTTCCCAGCATTCGGGCGCGACGAATAAGCACATCCTGAATGGTATTATTGAGCATATGACCCATGTGAAGAACGCCTGTAACATTGGGCGGCGGGATCACAATTGTGTAAGGTTCACGCTCATCGGGATCGGAATTGAAAAACCCATGATCCATCCAGTATTTGTACCATTTTTCCTCAATAAGTGAGGCATCATATTTTGAAGGAATTTCCATTTTATCTTTTGACTTGAGCTGTTATACGATTATTGAATCCCCAAAAATAGCAATTAGAAGGGGAAAAAAGATAAAAAAATATGGGTTTTATCGGAAAGAACGAGGATCGGGATTATTTGGATTAGTAACAGCAGATTTATGAATGAGGTATATTGATTTATAGAGGGCAACTCAAAAACATTTTTTGGATACATTGTTTA
>Ga0105048_10000535_pt1 | contig 58966 bp, 50 predicted proteins | sample MAT05_FD_78382 | JGI IMG/M metagenome (GOLD analysis project Ga0105048, IMG submission 78382) | Freshwater microbial communities from Lake Fryxell liftoff mats and glacier meltwater in Antarctica - MAT-05 | ecosystem: Environmental > Aquatic > Freshwater > Ice > Liftoff microbial mat | place... | reverse complement strand
GCCGCCTTCCACGCCGGCAAAAGCCTTGTCGCTCGGCGCCCTGGCGCCTTTCGAGAGGCGGCCGTCGCCGACCGCGGCCGCCTCGGGAGCAGGAGGAGGCATCGCCGGGGCCATCGAGGTCGCCAGCGGTGCGGCGACCGCCGCAGCCGGCTGCTCGCGTTGCTCTTCCGCGGATCGCTTGGACATGCAGCCCGCCGTCGCGAGCCCCGCCGCGACCACGATCGACATCCCCCTGTGCCATCTCGTTTTCATGCTTTTCCTCGACACCCGCGGCCTCGAACAGTTCCACTTCGAGGAGGCTTGGACGGGTGATCTTCGCTTCGGATCTCGGAGGATCGAATCGCCTCGTTCGCCGACGGCGCGACGAGGAAGGATCGATCTCTATCGCAGACGTGCGCCCGCCGCGAGCAACGCGCGAGGCGAGCGCAGGCTTACAGAGGGAAGCGGCGCGCTCGTGGTCATCGCGGGGCGATGCGCGGTGATCTCCGGGGCGGCTCGTGCCCAAACCTTCACGGCGCGACGGCGCCGTGGCAAAGGAGGCGCCTTCATGAAGGAGCTTTTTATGGCCTCAGCGTTCCGCGTCTCCCGCTCGACTCGACGGTGGTCGTCCCTCTGCGCGCTGCCTGTTCTCGCGGCCCTCACCCTCGCGGCCTGCGGCGGCAAGGTGGTCGTCGACAGCGGCGGGAAGGGTGGAGAAGGAGGAAGCGGCGGGGGCACGGCGAGCAGCGCGAGCGTTCTTCCCTCCACCGGAGCGGTGACGCAGTCGGTCTGTGATTCGGCCATCCAGCACCTCGACACCTGCACTCCCGGAGGGATCGGGCCCATCGAGCCGCTGCCGGCCTGCGAAGGCTCGCTCCTCTGCCAGATGCAGTGCATTCTCGCGACGAGCTGCGCGGGCCTCCTCGGGACTGACATGCAGAGCACCATCCAGTTCTCGAACTGCCTCGACGCCTGCGTCTTCTGAGCGGGCGCTCGCTAGCGGCCTCGCGGGACTCACGATACAAGGGGACATGCTCCCTGCTGCGAATACCGGGTCGACGACGGGGTTCAAGCCGAGCTTCGCGCGCTGGTCCCGACGGGTGCGGGCGCGGCTGGCGCTCGGGCACGTGTTGACGGGCGCGGCGGTGGGCCTGCTGATCGGCGCTGGCGCGACGGCGGTCGCGTGGAAGACGCGCAACGGGCCGCTCCGCCCCGGCGGCGCGGTGGGCGGCGTGCTCGGCGCCGCGGTGGGCTTCGCCGTCGCGCGCAGGCGACGCTGGAGCGATCCCCACGTCGCGCTCTACCTCGACGCCCGGCTCGGCGCCCACGAGACGATCGCCACCGCGGTGGAGCTCGAGGGCCAGGCGGGCGACGACGGCTCGGCGCGCGCCGTGGTGATCTCGCAGGCGACGGCGGCGCTCGCGCAGGCCACGTCGAAGCAGGTCCGGGCTCCGCTCTTCACGCCGTGGCACGCGGCAGCACCGATCGCGGCGGCGGCGATCGGCTACCTGTGCTGGATCCCGCTCCCGCCCGCGCCGCCGGCCGCGAAGGCGCCGCCGGGCGCCGACAAGGTGCAGCTCGCGCAGGTGGCCGGGCTGGAGAAGGTGATCAAGCTGTCGGAGCTCGACGCCCGCGACGAGTCGCAGAAAGAGCGGCTGCGCAAGCTCGCGGAGGAGGCGAAGCGCATCCGCGCGAAGCTCCGCGAGGGCGCGGAGAAGCGCGAGGCCCAGGCCGACATCGCCAAGCTGCGGGACGCGATCACCTCGGAGCGCCTCTCGCTCGGCGACGGCGAGCAGCGCGCGGGGATGGAGGCGGCGCTCGGCAAGATGGCCGCGAACCCCGACCTCAAGCAGGCCGAGAAGGCCCTCGGCGATCGCGATCTCGTCAAGTTCGACGAAGAGATGGAGAAGCTCGCCAACAAGCTCGAGAAGAAGGACCGCGAGCAGGCGAAGAAGACACTGGAAGAGGCCGCGGAGGCCGCGAAGAAGGCCGGCTCCCCCGACGTCGCGAAGGAGCTCGCGCAGCAGAAGAAGCTGATGGACGAGCGCGCCAAGAAGGGCGAGATGCTGCGTGAGCTGGCGAAAGAGCTGGGCGAGGGGCTCGGCGAAGACGGCAAAGACGCGCTGAAAGATTTTGATAAATCAGGCGGCGGCAAAGAGCAGCAGAAGCTCGCCGACAAGCTCGACAAGGCGCTCGGAAAGATGACGCCGGAGCAGCGCAAGCAGCTCGCCGAGAACCTGAAGAAGAAGATGGCGAGCGCGCCGGAGCAAGAAGGCACGGGCAAGGGTCCGAGCAAGAGAGAGCTGAAGGACCTCGCGGACCAGCTCGACACGCCCGAAGGCCAGCAGCAGCTCGAAGACCAGCTGAAGAAGATGGCGGAGGCGCCGCCGCCCGGCAGCGACGAGGCCGAGCGGCAGAAGGCGCTCGACGGCGCGCAGGAAGGCGCGGGCGAGGCCGAAGGCGACGTCGGAGGCACGCCGATGCCGATGCCGGTGGCGGGCGGCAAGGACGGCAAAGACGGGAAGGGCGGCCCCGGCAAGGACGGCAAGGATGGCAAGAGCGGCCCCGGGCAGTCTGGCCACAGCGACGGCGGCGGCCCCGGCGATCACAAAGGGCAGACCGGGGTGATCGAGGGCGGCGATCTTCGCGCCCACGCCAGCGTCAAGATCAACAAGGGCAAGCCGATGCCCGGCATGGTGATGGGGCGGAGCGCGGGGCGCGCAGGCGACACCGCGAACCTCGTCGGCGAAGGAGGGATCGGCAACGCGGCGCCGGGCGAGATCGGCGGGATCGAGCGCAGCGACGTGCCCGAGGAGTACCGGGAGCAAGTCGGCCGCTACTTCCAGCCGAAGTGAAGAAGCGTTGCGCTAGGCTGGCGCCGAGGAGTCGAGGAGCATGACAGAGGGCGGCAGCGGGGAGAGTTTCGAGGTCCGGCTCGTGCTCGCTCAGAAGACGAGCGCGAAGCTCCGCGAGGCCATCGGCTTCGTGATCGTCGGGCAGAACGAGGTCGTCGATCAGACGCTGTGGGGCCTGCTCGCGGGCGGCCACGTGCTCCTCGAGGGCGCGCCCGGGCTCGGGAAGACGCTGCTGGTGCGCACCCTGTCGAGCTGCCTCGACCTCAAGTTTTCGCGCATCCAGTTCACGCCCGACCTGATGCCGAGCGATGTTACGGGGACGAACATTCTCGTGACCGGGGCCGATGGAGCGCGGCATTTCACGCTGCACAAAGGCCCGGTCTTCGGGCAGGTCATCCTCGCCGACGAGATCAACCGGGCCACGCCGAAGACGCAAAGCTCGCTGCTCGAGGCGATGCAAGAGCACGCGTGCACCATCGCCGGGACGCGGCACGCGATGGAGGAGCCGTTCTTCGTGCTCGCCACCGAGAACCCGATCGAGATGGAGGGCACCTACCCGCTGCCCGAAGCGCAGCTCGATCGCTTCCTGCTCAAGGTGATCGTGCCGAGCCCGACCGAGGACGAGATGACGGAGATCCTCGTCCGCACCACCGGGCGCGAGCGCGGCGAGCCCCCACGCGTGCTCTCGCGCGACGAGCTGATGATGCTCCGCGCCCTCTGCCGTGACGTCGCCGTCGCCGAGCCGGTGCTGCGCTACGCCTCGCGCTTCGTCCGCGCCAGCGATCCCACGACGCCGGGCGCGCCGGAGCTCGTCAAGCGCGCGCTCCGCTTCGGGGCCGGCGTGCGCGGGGCGCAGTCGCTGGTGCTCGCCTCGAAGGCGGTGGCGATGCTCGACGGGCGCGCCCACGTCTCGTTCGCCGACATCCAGCGCGTGGCGAAGCCGGTGCTCCGTCATCGGCTGATTCGCTCCTTCGAGGGCGAGGCGGACGGGATCACGACGGACCAGGTCGTCGCGGGGCTGATCGACTCCGTACCGACCCGGCCCGAGCCGGTGCAGCAGGCGATGGCGCGATGAAGCGCGGCGCGTTCGCTTCCGCCACGCTCGCGGCCCTCCTCTTTGCCACCCCGGCGATCACGCGCGCGCAGCCCGCCTTGACGCCGGTGACGCCGGTGACGCCGCCGTCCGACATCGCCGTCGAGGCCGTCCCGATGTTCGGCGTGCCCAGCGCGATCGCCTCGGGGTGGAACCAGATCGTCGTCCGCATCCAGAACAACGGGACCAAGCCGGCGCGCGGCAACGTCGAGATCACCTCGGGGTCGTACGGCCACGAGCGCACCTTCCAGGCCACCGCGCCGTACAGCGCCGGCGCGGGCGCCTCGGTCCACGTCCGCGTCCCGGTTCACGTGATCCTCTTCGGCGAGGTCCACGTCCGCGTGTTCGCCGAGGGCACGTCGCTCACCTCGGGCACCCCGATCGCCGAGTCGACGCTGAGTGCCTTCAAGCCCACCGGCGCGTTGCTCGTCGACGTGAGCGAGACCTCGCGGCTCCGCGGCGTGATCGGGGACGTGCCGCTGGCCTTCCTGTTCGCGGCGCCCGGCGCCTCGATGGGCGGGACGACGACGCCGGCGCTCACCGTGGGCTCCCCGCGCTTCGATCCCGCGACCGGCGATCCGATGTTGCCCGACCGCGCCGCGCTCTACAGCTCCGCCGACGCGGTGATGGTGCGCTCCGATCTGCTCTCCCGGATCAGCGGCGCCGAGCTCGACGCCCTCGCCGGCTACGTGCTCGCGGGCGGCACGCTGGCGATCGCCGTGGTCCGGCCGGAGGACATCCGCCACCCGACGCTCACAGCCTTCGCGGGGGGCGCGATCACGCGACGCGGCGTCTCCTCCGAGGCGCTGCGCGAGCTCGATCCACCCGCGGCCTCCAGCGGCTTTGGGGCCTCCACGGGCAAGGTGATCCCGGCGGCGAAGAACCCGACCGGCGACGTGAGCGAGACGCTCGCGGGCTACTACGGCGGCAACCTCCACGGGAGCGCGTTCGGCACCTCCGCCACCTACGGGATGGGCGAGGTCCACTTCCTCGCCTTCGATCCCACGCGCAAGCCCGCCGTCGACGATCCCTGGGCGCAGATCCGGATGATCGATCTGAGCCGCCGCGCCTACGATCGCCGCTCGACGCAGATCTTCCGCCCCGGGAGCGACGCTCAGGGCAGCTACGATCACGTCCGCCAGCAGCTCGATCCCAACCAGAGCTCGCGCTGGGCGATCGGCGTCGCCGCGCTCCTCCTCTGCGTGTACGCGGTGCTCGCCGGCCCGATCAATTTCGCGCTGGCGTCGAAGAGCGGGCGCCCGCTGCGCGCCCTCCGGCACCTGCCGATCTACGCCGCCGCGACGTTCGCGATCATCGTCGCCCTCGGCATGTTCGCGAAGGGGATCAACGGGCGCGCGCGGCACCTGACGCTGGTCGAGGCCGGCGGCGGGATGACGAAGGGCGCGGCGCAGCGCTGGCGCGGGTTCTTCAGCTCGCGCTCGAAAGAGCTCACCGTCCGCACCACCGACGGGAGCAGCGTCGTCTCCACCGCCGCGGTGGAAGGCGGGCTCGACTACGAGGATCACCTGCTCGTCGATCGCGACGGCGCGCGCCTCGTCGACGTCGCCGCCCTCCCCTGGCAGACGGTCGTGGTCCGCGAGCACGGCTTCGCCTCGCTCGGCGAAGGCATCGCGCTGGTGCGTGATGGAGCGGGGGCCACGGTGATCAACCGGAGCGGTCGCGATCTGCGCAGCGTGATCCTCCGCCTCGCCGACGGCACGATGTTCTACGCCGCGAAGCTCAAGGACGGCGACAAGCTCGCCTCCCGCGCGGCGACGCCGCTCGCCGCGAGCGCGCTCTGGTCCGGCTGGCAGTCGCGCGTCAACACCACGACGCACGCCGGCTCGATCGAGCTCCACGTCCTCGCGGCCGACACGCTGCGGCCGCGCCTCGAGGCGGACGCGCCCGGCCTCGGGGAAGCCTGGTCGGCGATCGAAGAGGCCGCCGGGATCGGCGTCGACTGGTTCCCCGACGGCGCCCCCGTGCTCCTCGGCCAGCTCGACGGCGGCGAAGGCCGCTCCTCCGACACGGGGCTCCGCCTCGAGAGCGACCGCCTCCTCGTCCGCATCGTCGGGTTCGGAGGCGCACCGTGAGCGACCTCCCCGACGACGGCGTCCCGGCCGTCTCCGTCCTCGCCGATCCCGCGCCGCTGCCCGAGCCGCCGACGATCCGCGTGCGCCACCTCTGGCATCGCTTCGGCAACATCGACGTCCTCCGCGACGTGACGTTCGACGTCGGCCCCGGGGAGATCTTCGGCTTCATCGGCCCCAACGGCGCGGGCAAGACGACGACGATCCGGGTCATGGCCACGCTGCTCGAGCCCATGGCCGGGCGCGTGGAGATCGACGGCATCGACGTCACCATCAACCCGCACGAGGTCCGCCGCCGCATCGGCTACATGCCCGATCACGCCGGCGTCTACGACCGGATCACCGTGCGCGAGTACCTCGAGTTCTTCGCCGACGCCTTCAGCGTGCCCTCGATCGGCATCGTCGACGCCGTCCTCGAGCTCACCGACCTCTGCAAGATCCAGGACCGGATCGTCGCCACGATGTCGAAGGGCATGAAGCAGCGCCTCCAGCTCGGGCGCATCCTGCTCCACGATCCCAAGGTGCTGATCCTCGACGAGCCCGCGAGCGATCTCGATCCACGCGCCCGCATCGAGATCCGAGACTTGCTCCTCGAGCTGCGCGGCCTCGGGAAGACGATCTTCCTCTCGTCCCACATCCTCACCGAGCTCTCCGATGTCTGCACATCGATCGGCATCCTCGAGCGCGGCCGCCTCGTCGTCGCCGGCCCGATCGGGGAGATCTCGGATCGCCTCGAGGCCATCCGCGCGGCGCAGAGCACCGGCCACGCGCAGCCGCAGCCGCAGGTCCAGCGCAGCCGCCGGCACGCGGCGCACGGGCCGCAGGGGCAGCACCACCACGCCCCGCAACAGCAGCGCGCGCCGTCGCCGTATCAGCCCGCGCCTGCGGCGTTCGGGGCGCCTCCTGGTCCCGGCGTGCGCGCCGAAGGCTACGCGGGCGGCGTCCCCGGCCACGCGCCGGCGGAGGCCGCACCGCAGCCTGTGCCGACATCGGGCGCCTCGCGTCGCACCGTCAAGCTCCGCGTCCTCGGCAACCCCGAGTCCGCGGCGTACCTCGTCCGCGGCGGGCCGGGCATCCTCGAGGTCCAGATCCTCGGCGGCGTCGTCCACATCGGCTACCTCGGCAACGACATGAAGATCGCCGAGATCGTCCAGCACCTCGTCCGCAACCAGATCGGCGTCGTCGGCGTCGAGCCCGATCGCAACGAGCTCGAGCGCATCTTCCTCGAAGTCACCCGTGGAGACGCGCCATGAGCGCCCAGACCGGCTCCATGCCTCCGAGCGGGCCCGCGTCCTCGCGCCTCGTCGATCGCGCGCGCTTCCGTGTCGATCGCCTCCGCAATCAGCCCAACCCGATCTGGATCCGCGAGCTGCGCCAGGCCGCGCGCCTCGTCCGCACGCCGGTGATCCTCTCCGTCGCCTGCGTGCTGATGACGCTGCTGATCGCCTCGATCGGCGGCATCGTCTCCGTGGACCAGAGCCCCGCCACCACCGGCGTCGTCCTCTTCCAGGTCTTCTTCTCGCTCGCCTACTTCGTCGTCACCGTCGTCGGCCCCGCCGTCGCCGCCAACAGCATCGCCTCCGAGCGCGAGGGCCGCACCTGGGAGGCGGTGATCCTCACCGGCCTCTCCCCCGGCACGATCGCCCGCGGGAAATTCCTCGCCGCGTTCACCTCGATCGGCATGTACGTCGTCATGCTCGCGCCGGTAGGAGCGCTCCCGTTCCTCTTCGGCGGCGTGACGGCGATGGAGACGATCGTCGCCTTCGCGTTCCTCTTCCTCATCGCGCTGCTCAGCGTCGCCTTCGGCCTGGCGATCAGCTCGAAGATGGAGAGCCTGCGCGCCGCCATCTTCGTCACGCTGATGCTGACCTTCCCGATCACCATCATCGCGTTCTCGGCCTTCGGCTGGGGGTTGAGCTACGCCGCGCACCACGCCTGGCCCGGCGTGCCGCAAGATTTGCCCATCTGGCTGCCCACCGCCTACGAGCGCGCCCCGCTCGACGTCAGCTACATCGTCTTCCTGCTCGTGCTCCCAGTGACGGCGGTCGTGCTCCCCGCGTGGTTCCTCTACGAGGCGACGATCGCCAACCTCACGAGCATGACGGACGACCGTTCGACCGGGCTCAAGCGCTGGTTCCTCGTCGCCGCGCCGGTGCTGACGATCGCCGCCGTGGTGCCGATCTTCGCCGTCACCGGCTCGGATCGGCTGACGGCCGTGGCCTCGGGCTTGAGCGCGCTGCTCTTCTTCTTCTCGCTCTGCGTCTTCCTCTTCCAGGGCGATCCGATCGGCCCCTCGCGCCGCGTCACCGCGCACTGGGACGAGGTCCGCGCCGGCCCGCTCCGCCGCTTCCTCGGCCCCGGGGTGATACGGTCGGCCTTCCTCGTGCTCGGCGGCGGCGTGAGCAGCCTGGTGGTGGTCGCGGCGGTCGGCGCGATCGCCATGCGCGGCCTCCCCGCCGAGACCCAGCTCAGCGCCCTCGTCTTCTTCGGGTACGCGGTCGGCTTCTACATCTTCCTCACTGGCCTCGGCACCTTCCTCCGCGCCCGCACCTCCTCGTCGATGGTGAGCCGCGTCCTCCTCTTCACGATCCTCTTCACCATCGCCGGCGGCCCGTGGATCGTCGCGGCGATCGCCGGCCTGATCATCGACAGCTCATCCAACGAAGCGTTCATCATCGCCGCCCCGTCCCCGTTCTACGTCTTCGTGATGATCGACGCGATCCGGCACACGCGCGGCGAATCGCTCGTCTTCGCCGGCTTCGTGGCGATCTTCGTCTGGGCCTGCCTGGGCCTGCTCTTCCTCGTGTTCGCGCGCTCGCGCTGCGCGCGGATCATCGCGGAGCACGAGGTCATGCTCGCGGAGACGGAGCGGATCCTCGATGCGGAGGATGCTGCGGAAGCGCGCGCCGCGGCGGGGATCCCTCCGGAGGTGAAGGCGGAGCAGGCAGCGACGGCTGCGGCGGATACCGTCGCTGCTGAGGCTCCTGCAGGGGCGACTTCGTAGGAGCAACGTCCACCGATTTCTGGTCGGGAGTACACGATCGACCGTTCTCGAGCGCAGGGGGAGGAGGCTAGGTTGCCCCTGGACGGCTCCCCAGCCCCAGTTTTCTGCGCTAGGCTGCAAAGATGGTTGTCGATCCTGTCCGCGATCTTCTCAACGCCGCTCTGGCGTTGCCGCAAGACGAGCGCCTGCGTCTGGGCTCCGAGCTGATCGCCAGCGTGGAGGAGCCGCAGGATGCGGAGTGGGACGGGGTCTGGCTCGCGGAGCTCGAGCGCCGTGAGCGCGCCGTGAGCGCCGGGGGTGCGCCGGGCTCCGAGTGGTCCGAGGTTCGGGCGCGGCTCGTCGCTCGTCTGACGACGCGGTGAAGCGCAGGCTCATCGTTGGCGTCGCCGCCGAGGAAGAGCTGAGTGAAGCTTCCGGGAGGTACAACGAGAAGCGCCCTGGCCTCGGGATAGAGCTCGTGAACGCTGTCCAGGTCGCGTTCGACGCAATCCTGAGCGCGCCCGAGGCCTGCCCCCTCTGGCGGAAGGGGCATCCGTACCGCAGGTACGTGCTCCGCCGTTTCCCTTTCGTGATCTTCTTCCTGATCGAGGGGACGACGATCCGGATCATCGCGATGGCCCACGCGAAGCGGGGCCCTGGTTACTGGCTCGCTCGATGATCCGGCAACGTATACGAAGTGTACAGAGGTTGAGCCTCAGCAGAAGCCTGGTGACGGGCTTTCGCTGAAGCTCAGGTTGCAGCGGAGAAGCTGCGCCAGGGGGGTAAAAGAGGTAGCGCGGCGGGCGGGTTGGGCAGGCACCAAGGCCCGCCCCTCGAACCTCAGCGCACCATCGAGATAGAGCGCTCGACGAAGTCGTAAACCGGCGCCCAGTAGATCCCGAGCACCAGCGTCGGCACCGCGAGCACCAGGCTGATCGTGCCGAAGAGCTTGCGTACGTCGATCGGCTTCGTGTTCTCGCTCTTCTCCAGGAACATCGCTCGCACCACGCGCGAGTAATAGAAGAGCGAGACGACGCTGTTGAGCATGCCCACGACAGCGACCGTCCAGTTCCAGGCGCCGCCCGATTTGAGCAGAGCCCAGAACAGGTAGAACTTGCCGATGAAGCCCGCGAACGGCGGCAGGCCCGTGAGCGAGAAGAGGAACAGCGCCATCACCCCGGCGGTGAGCGGAGCGCGGCGGACGAGGCCGCGGAAGGCGCCGATGGACTCGTCTCCGTTGCTGCGCTCCGCGACCATCATCACCACGAGGAAGGCCCCGAGGTTCATGAAGCAGTAGGTGACGATGTAGAAGACGATCGACGCCACGCCGAGGTGACTGAAGACTGAGAAGCCGAGCAGCATGTAGCCGGCGTGCGCGACGCTGGAGTACGCGAGCATGCGCTTCACGTTGTCCTGGCTGAGCGCCGAGAGGTTGCCGATGGTCATCGTTGCCATCGCGAGACAGCCGGCGACGACGGGCCACGGGGAGGAGATCACCACGCCGCTCACCGTCTGCACGTCCTGCGCGCCGAGGGCGTCGGCGAAGAAGCGCACCAGCACCGCGAAGCCCGCGGCCTTGGGGCCGACCGAGAGGAAGGCCGTCACCGGCGTGGGCGCGCCCTCGTAGACGTCGGGCGTCCACATGTGGAACGGGGCCGCGCTGATCTTGTAGCCGAAGCCCGCCAGCATGCAGACCGTGCCGACGAACACGACCTCGGGGACCTTGCCCTGCGCGACGGTGAGCGCCGCGATCTTCGTCGCGCACTCGCCGAGGTAGAGCGACTGGGTGACGCCGAAGATCCAGCTCATCCCGTAGAGCATGATCCCGGAGGCGACGCCGCCGAAGATCACGTACTTCATCGCGGCTTCGCTCGACTTGGCGTCGTTGATCTTGAAGCCCGCCATCACGAAGCTGATCACGCTGACGATCTCGAGCGAGAGGTAGATCATCAGGAGGCTGCGGCTCTCGGCCATCAGGTTCATCCCGAGGGTGAGGACCATGAGCAGCGTGAAGAACTCGCCCTGATCGCGCCGATCGTCGCGCACGCCGCGGTCAGGCAGCGTGTGCCCTTCGGGGATGGCCGGGATGCTGAAGAGAACGATCGTCCCGGTGACGACCGCGAAGAGGATCCGGAACATGTTCGAGAAGCGGTCGAAGGCCAGCATCCCGTAGAACAGGTTCTTCGGCTCGAGATCGCGCGACAGGAGCCACGCGCTCATCCCCCCCGAGACCGCGAGCGCAGCCATCGAGATGGCGACCAGGCCGATGAGCTTGGTCTGGCTGTTCTTGACGATCAGATCCCAGATGATCAGGAGCAGGACCGCGGCGATCAGCCCGAGCTCCGGCGTGAAGTACCGGAGGCTCTCGACGTTGTTGAGGGGTGTAGATTCCACGCGTCACTTCCCCGAGGCGAAGACGCTGCCCTGCGGCGCGGCGGGGGCCTCGGCGATCTGCGCCTGACCCGGCTTGTCGACCGCGCGGTGCGCCTCGAGCGCGCCCTTGTCGGTCGCGTTGAGGAGCGGGCGCGGCCAGAAGCCGAGGACCAGGACCAGGACCGCGAGCGGCGCGATGGTGAGGAGCTCGCGCCCGTTGATCTCCGGGAACTTCCCGCCCGTGGGCTCGAGGTATTTGCTCTGGCGCCACTCCTCGCGGAACTTGCCGAGGAACATGCGCTGGAGCGCCCAGAGGTGGTACGCGGCGGTGACGATCACGCCCGTCGCCGCGAGCATCGTCAGCGCGCGGTAGCGCGGGAAGGCGCCGATGAACGTCATCGCTTCACCCCAGAAGCCCGAGAGGCCGGGGAGGCCGAGCGAGGCCATGAAGGCGAAGCCGATGAAGGCGGTGTAGAGCGGCATCTCGCTGGCGAGGCCGCCGAACTTGTCGAGGTCGCGGGTGTGGGCGCGGTCGTAGATCACGCCGACGAGGCTGAAGAGCATCCCGGTGATCAGGCCGTGGTTGAACATCTGCACCAGGCAGGCCTGGATGCCCTGCGGCGTCAGCGCGGCCATCGCCAGCAGGCAGAAGCCCATGTGGCTGACCGAGGAGTAGGCCACGAGCTTCTTCAAATCCTTCTGCGCCATCGCGCAGAAGGCGCCGTAGAGGATGTTGATCACGCCGAACACGGCCATCGCCCCCGCGGCCCACTGCGTCGCCTCCGGCAGCAGCGAGAAGTTGATGCGGAGGATGCCGTAGGTGCCCATCTTCAGCAGCACGCCGGCGAGGATGACGCTGATCGCCGTCGGCGCCTCGACGTGCGCGTCGGGCAGCCAGGTGTGGAAGGGGAACATCGGGATCTTGATCGCGAACCCGACGAAGAGCCAGACCCACACCACCTTCACGGCGTTGAGGCCGAGGATGGTCGCGCCCTTCGAGGCCCAGGCCACGCGCGCGAGCTCGGGCATCGAGAAGGTGCGCAGCGTCGCGTGCCCATCGGAGAGATAGGACGGGTCGCAGTTCAGGTAGAACCAGATGAACCCGAGCAGCATGAAGACGCTGCCGGCGAGGGTGTAGAGGAAGAACTTGATCGCCGCGTACTGGCGCTTCGGCCCGCCCCAGATGCCGATGAGGAAGTACATCGGCAGGAGCATGACCTCCCAGAACACGTAGAAGAGGAAGAGGTCGAGGGCGATGAAGACGCCGTACATGCCCGTCACGAGCAGGCAGTACATCGCGAAGTAGCCCTTGAGCTGATCCTTGACGCTGTAGCTGGCGAGCACGCCGACGAAGGAGATCAGCGCGGTGAGGAAGACCATCGTGATCGAGATGCCGTCGACGCCGGCGAAGTACTCGACGCCGAGCGAGCGGATCCACACCCCGTGCTCGATGAACTGGTAGCCCTCGTTGCCGTCGACCTTGGTGAAGCCGTTGTCGAACTTGATGTAGAGCCACGTCGCGAGGACGAGGTTCACGGCCATCAGGATCACGACCATCAGGCGGAGGTTCTTGTCCTCTTTGTAGTTCATCAGGTGGGCGATGAAGATCGCCACCACGCCGAGGAGTGGGAGGAAGGTGAGGATCGAGAGGATGTGCTGGCCGATGAAGCCGAGGCCGTAGCCGCGCTCGGCGTGGATGCCGATCGCCGCGGCCCGCGCCGGCTCTTCGCCCGGACCGATCGAGTCGGACTCGACGATCACGTGGCCGTAGAGCTCGCGGGCGCGGGCCTTCGAGGCGCCCGCGTTCCACTTCACGGTCACCTTCTTCAACTCATTGGGAGCGATGGTCGCCGTCGGGCCGCCCTCGAGCTCGGCCGTCACGCCGGGGGGCAGGCGCGGATCGGTCGGCGAGGTCCGCACCGCGACGCGCGTCACCTTGAGCGGGCCGGCGCCGATGTTCTTGACGAAGAAGGTACCGCTGAGCTCAGCGTCGCCCCCTTCGAGCTCGACCCGCTGCGACGAGCGCGCGTTCTCCTCCGCGACGACGCGGATTTGCCCGCGCGCCGTGGGGTCTGCGGCGACGACGCCCTCGGCTCGCGCGCGCCCCTCGAGCCCGGGTGCGAGGCCGAGCACGAGGCCGAGCGCGAGCAACAGAGGTCCGATGAGCTTGAGCATCTTGGACTGACGAACGTTGGACATGCTGGATCCGGTTTGGAAAGGCTTGAGGACCCCCGTCAAAGGGGCCCGAAGAGACGGAGCGGATACGTCGAGCACGCGAGCTGTGACCTTCACTTGAGGAAGTACTGGACGACGGCGAAGAACGCGACGCCGCCCAGGAGGCCGTAGACGTAGTTCTGGATGCGACCTGTCTGGAGCTGACCGAGCTTCTTCCCAGCGCTCAGCGTGCCCTCGGCGACGAAGTTCACGAGGCCGTCGACGAGGTACGCGTCGATGGCGTTGTTGACCCAGGACACGGTGACGGCGACGACCGCGATGCCGTTGACGAGGCCGTCAACGATCCAGCGATCCATCTCGGCGAAGATCAGGCGCAGGCCCATGAAGCCGCGCACGATCGTCGCCGCGTAGATCTCGTCGACGTAGTACTTGTTCTGCATCGTGACGAAGCCCGGGAGCCTGCGCTCCTGCGCGGCCCAGTCGGCCGGGCGGCCCGCCCCGTAGCGGCGCTTGGCGATGAACCAGGCGCCGATCGCGCCGCCGACCGAGAGCGCCATCAGCGCGAGCTCGAGCCCGAGGCTCTCCTTCGCGAACGTCGACTCGGCGTGGGCGAGGACCGGGTGCAGCCAGTCCTCGAGCAGCGGCTCGCCGTGGCCGCCGATGATGTGCTTGGAGAAGCCGAAGACGAAGCCGGCGACGGTGGAGAGCACCGCGAGGACGGCGAGCACGTAGATGATCGCGCCCGGCGACTCGTGGACCTTCTGGGCGATCTCCTTGCGCGCGTGGGGCCCCTCGAACGTCAGGTAGTAGCTCCGCCACATGTAGAACGAAGTCCCGAGCGCGGCGGCGAGGCCCATCAGGTACACGACCGCGCCGGGCACGACGCCCGTGCTCGTGGTGGTGAAGGCCTTCCACAAGATCTCGTCCTTCGACCAGAAGCCGGCGAAGAACGGGATCGGCGCCGCGGTGATCGCCAGGCAGGCGATGCGGTAGGTGAGCGCCGTCGTCGGCATCACCCGCCGGAGGCCGCCCATGTTGCGCATGTCCTGGACCGCGACCTCGTCGTGCTCGACGGCGTGCATGCCGTGGATGACCGAGCCCGATCCGAGGAAGAGGCAGGCCTTGAAGAAGGCGTGCGTCATCAGGTGGAAGACCGCGGCCCAGTACGCGCCGACGCCGACGCCGATGAACATGAAGCCGAGCTGGCTCACCGTGCTGTAGGCGAGCACCTTCTTGATGTCGTACTGGAAGAAGCCGATCGTCGCCGCGAAGAGCGCCGTCGAGGCGCCGGTGAGGGCGATGATCCCACCCGCCGTGGGGCTGAGCGAGAAGAGGAAGCTGAGCCGCGCGATCATGTAGACGCCGGCGGTGACCATGGTCGCGGCGTGGATGAGCGCGGAGACCGGCGTCGGCCCGGCCATCGCGTCCGGCAGCCAGACGTAGAGCGGGATCTGCGCGCTCTTGCCGGTAGCGCCGACGAAGAAGAGGAGGCACGCGAAGGTGATCAGCGAGATGCCGCCCCACACCGTCTTCTGCTTGAGCGCCTCCTTGAGGAAGGCCTTGCCAGTGCCGTCCTTGAGGACGAGCTGATCGTGGAGCTCGCGGAAGGTGACGGTCGAGCCGACGGTGGCGATCAGCGTCTCTTCGCGGCTGGTGAGGATCACGTGATCGAGCGAGGCGACCTCGTTCGAAGCGAGCGAGGCCGGATCGTCGCGGGTGTCACCGGCGACGATCGAGCCGTCCCCGGGGACGATGAGGATGTTGTGCGGGCCAGCCGAGAGCGGGAGGCGGAGGAAGGGCGAGACCGCGTCCGGCTTGGGCGCGTTGATCCCGACGAGCTGATTGGGATCTTGCACGGCGCGGTCGATGTAGACCCGAGCGCCGGCGTGGCTGGTGAAGGTGAGCAGGCCCTTGTCGCCCGCGCGCTTCTCGGCCTTCTTGAGGCCGCCGTCCTTTTCGTGCGCGGCGGCCTTCTCGTGGCCGGCACCGGCGCCGCGGCCGTTCCCGTTCCCCTGGCCCGCGCCATGCTCGTGGCCGTCGTCCTTCTTGGCGCCGTGCTCGTCGGCCTTGGCGCCGTGCTCGTCGGCGAACGCGGTGCCTTCGAGGAGACCGAGGCCGCGCGCGTGCTCGCCCTTCTCCTCTGCCTCTTCTTCACCTTCGTGAAGGGGCTCGACCGCGACGGCGATGAAGCGCGCGTCGTACGACGGGCTGTAGCGACCGTTCTCGACCCACGCGCCGCCGAGGCCCCAGAAGAGCAGGCCGAGGCCGCAGATGAAGCCCCAGTCGCCGACGCGGTTGACGACGAAGGCCTTCATCCCCGCGGAGGCCTTCTTGTAGTCCTTGTACCAGAAGCCGATCAGCAAGTAGCTGCAGAGGCCGACGCCCTCCCAGCCGAAGAACATCACGATGAAGTTGTCCCCGAGGACGAGGAGCAACATCGAGAAGATGAAGAGGTTCAGGTACGTGAAGAAGCGCCAGTAGGCTGGCTCCGTCTCCATGTACGAGCTCGCGTAGATGTGGATCAACGTCCCCACGCCGGTGATGATCAGCGTCATCAGCGCGGAGAGCGGATCCATCGCGAACGAGAAGTTCACGTCGAGCGAGCCGATGCGGAGCATCTGCCAGGCGTGGCTGTAGAGGTAGCGATGGCCGGGCTCGAGCGAGACGAGCTTGGCGAAGTTCGCCACCACGAGCGCGAAGGCGGCGAGCATCGCTCCAACGGCGACGGCGGTGACGCCGAGGCTGCCGATGTGGAGGCGCTTGCTCGTCTCGCGCCCGAACTCGGACTTCTGCAGATAGCGCCCGAAGATCGCGTTGGTGACCGCGCCCAGAAAAGGCAGGAGCGGGATCAACCAGAGCGGCGTCAGGGACCACTCGACGTGCGTAACCTGGCCGGAGAACTCGGACATCGTCGTGCTACTTGGCCGCGGAGGTGGGTGGGGAGAGGGCTCGAGAAAGCTCGAAGAGGCCCGTAGATCCGCAAGGATCCTGCTGCGTTGGCCCGCCCCCCCCTTATCTAAGGAGGGGGGTGCCCATGGCGGCGCGAACGTTAGCGGAGCGGGCGATGGCGGGTCAAGGCCCCGACCAAGACGGCTGCGCGCAGTTTTCGCGCGCCTCGCGATCCGGCCCCCAAGTCAACCGCGAACGTTCAGCTTTGCGAGGGATCCTCGTGGCCTTCTTCGCCGCCGAGTGTCCCGTCCAGCGCCGCGCGGAGGGCGCCCAGGGCCCGCGCCGCGCGGGACTTCACCGTGCCCAGGGCCACGTTCTCCCGGGCGGCGATTTCGGGGTAGCTGAGCCCCTCGAAGAACGCGATCTCCAGCGTCTCCCGCTGCGAGGCCGAGAGCTTCGTCAGCGCCGCGCGCACCGCCTCGCGCTCGCGCTCGGCCCACGAGATCTGCTCGGGGTTGAGCACGCGCGGCGACGGCTCGTGGCGGAGCTCGTCGTCGGTGATCTGCGCGCGGCGCACGCGGCGACGCGAACGATCGAGCGCGAGGTTGCGCACCATCGTGATCAGCCACGCGACGAGGCTGCCGCGGTCGGGCCGGAACTGATCGGCGCGCTCCACCACCGCGATGAACGCGTCGTGGACCACGTCCTCGGCCTCGCTCGGATCGCGCACGATCTTGAGGGCCATGCCCAGCGCGATCGACGCGTAGCGATCGTAGAGCTCCGCGAGCGCCGCGTCGTCGCCCGCGCGGATGAGCGCCATCACGCGCGCGTCTTCGGCGTCGCGCTCGGCTCGCTTCGGGTTGTCGACCGCGATCATTGAACGACCAAGCAAAAGGACTTGGCCCTCAACGTCAACCGTTTTGATCGACGGGCGGCCCCTCGTCGGCCGTCGGAGCAGGCACCTGACCGAAGGCCGCCTTGCGAAGCGCGCGCCACAGCTCTACCCGACCTTCCGCGGTCTCCGAGGAAAAGCCGATGACCTTGCGGCCGGTCGCCTTCACCAGCGCAGAGAGCGCCGTCTTCCTGGCGCTGCGCGGGACCTTGTCGAGCTTGGTGGCGACCACCAGCACCTCGACCGGACGACGCGTAACCTCCTTCGCTGTCTCGACGAAATCGATCAGCTCTTGATCATCGGGCTCGAGCCCGCGACGGATGTCGACGAGCACCACGACCGCTGCGAGCGTCACGCGTGATTGTAAGTAGCCCTCGATCAACCCCGCCCACGCCGACTGCTCTGTCTTCGATCGACGCGTGAAGCCGTAGCCCGGGAGATCGATGAGGTGAAGCCGCGTGCCGTCAGCCGCGCGCGCCTCGTACTGATTGATCTGCCGCGTCGACCCCGGCTTCGAACTGGTGCGGACGAGATTCTTTCGCTCCACCAGCGTGTTGATCAAGCTTGACTTGCCGACGTTGGAGCGGCCGCCAAACGCTATTTCGACGCAGATGGGCGCGGGGAGAAAGCAGCCCGGCGCCGCGCCCGCGAGGAAGTCAGCGGAGATGATGCGGTTCGGATCGGACGGCGGCTTGGGCGCTGATCGGGCCTGCGTCACCACGGGCGTTTTTTTGGGTTGCGAGGTCATGGTGCACGGTGCGGATCGAACGACGGTTTGCACTCGTCGCACTGACAGAGGGATCGGAGATAGCGGAACGTATAGAGGCCCGAGTCATGGCGGTCGCCCCAGGTGAACTGGAGCGCGTAGTTGCCCACCTGCTGGATCTCGCGCAGATCGAGATCGCCTCCGGGAACGAACTTGATGGTCCCGCCGTGACCCTGACAGTGCGCGCACGGGCAATACCCGCGGAGGACGTCGTGCGGCAGGATGGCCTTGTGGCCGTCCGCCCACTCGATCTCCATTACGCGGGCGCCGTGGGGCGCCTTCACGTTGGTGGGTTCAGTCCTCGGATCATCGGCCATGTGAGCTCTCCACAGCGCGGCGACTAGCACGAACTTCCCTCGCCGCAAAGCCGAGGGCCTTGCCGTGAACGCGGCGGCGCGCGACGCTCTGCTCGTCGGAGCGCCGCGATGGTGAGCCGACCTCTTCGACGATGCGTCGCTTCTGGATTGCTCTCTCCACACTCACCGCCGTAGCGCACGCGCCCTTCGCCCTCGGACTCGCCCGCGCGCTCAGCCGCGCTTCGCTCCCGGTGCCCGCGCTCTTCGCCGCTCTCCTCTCCATCGCGGCGACGCTGCTGCTGCGTGGGCGCGTGGCGAACGCGCGAATGGATGGACCCATCGCGCGCTGGAAGCTCTACCTCGTCGAAGAGCCATTCTACGTTCACTGGTGCGCGACGCTGGTGAGCGCGCCCCTCTTCGCCCTCGGCGCGCTGGCGATCACCGCTCGTCATCTCCTCGGCGCCGAGGGCTCGTTCACCGCATCGCTCGGCGACCTCGCCGCCTTCTCCTACCTCGCCGCGCTCGCCCTCTCCTTCTATGGAGTGGTGGTGCGACGACGCTGGCTCCGCGTCCGCACCCTCGAGATCTCCGTGCCCGGACTCGGCCCCGCGTTCGAGGGGTATCGCATCGCGCAGCTCTCCGATCTCCATATCGGCGGACTCGGCCCGCGCCGTCGAGCGATGCGGTGGGTGAGGCGCGCCAACGCTCTCGACGTCGACCTCGTCGCGCTCACCGGAGATTACGTGACGAGCGGCACCGCCTTCCATCACGACATCGCCGCGGTGTTGACGGAGCTGCGCTCGCGCGACGGCGTGTTCGCCGTGCTGGGAAATCATGATTACTTCGGCGAGGGCGAGCCGATGATCTCCCTCCTCCGCGCAGGCGGAGTGACGGTGCTCCGCAACGAGCATCGCGCCATCACCCGCGGCGACGATCGCCTGATCATCGCCGGTGTCGACGATACGTACACGCGCAGGGCCGACATCCCGCGTGCGCTCGAAGGTCGCGTGGAGGGATTGCCTCTCGTCGCGCTCGCGCACGATCCGCAGCTCTTCCTCGAGCTCGCGCGTCGCGGCGCCGCGCTCGTGCTCAGCGGTCACACGCACTGGGGACAGCTCGCGCTCCCGTTCGTCGCCGAGCGCGTGAACCTCTCGCGCTTCTCGTATCGGTATCACGCAGGTCTCTACTACTCCGGCGCCTCCACGCTCTACGTACACCCGGGCCTCGGCACGACCGGACCGCCGGTGCGCCTCGGAGCACCTCCGGAGATCACCGTGCTCCGCCTCCGCTGCGCCGAGGCCCCCAGGGCGGCGGTGGGTTTGCCCTCGGCCTCCTGATCGAGCTCGCCCCGGCGCTCTCCTCAATCGGAGAGCGCCGTTCTGGACGCCCTCCTGATCGAGCGCGCGCGGCTGCAAAAAGCCTGGCGATCATCAACTTCCAAACTTGAAAGCAAGAGATCTCTAAGTCTCCGAATCAATTCACTGATTATGAGGCGCACCCCTGCAATGATTGGGCGCAAAGGCCTGCGTTGGGGGTACGGGGAATGCTGAGCCGCTCCCCGTGGAGACCCGAAGGGCCTCCACGGGATCATGGGCGCAGGCCACCACCCCCCGGGCAGCCCGCCTCCGCGGTCGGATGAAAATGCGATTTGTTTAAGATCGGGAGTTGACAAAGACTCGTAATCCATGAGACTCGATGTCTTATGAGCAACGCCGAAACCAATATCAAAGCCAAGGTTGATGCATTCGTTAACGATCTGAGCGACCTGATTCGCCAGTCCGCCCTCGAGGCGGTGGCGGACGCGCTCAGGAAGGGTGGAGAGGTTGTCGCGCCCGCCCCGGTGGCGCGTCGTCCCGGCCGCCCGGCCAAGGTCGTAGAGGCCCCCGCCGCGCCCGCCAAGCCCGCCGGCAAGCCCGGTCGTCCGGCCAAGGCTGCCACGGCTTCAGCCGCTTCCGCTGCTGCCGCCGCCAAGCGCCGCGCTGGTGAGAAGCGCTCGCCCGTGCTGCTCGCCCAGGTGACGGAGCAGGTCGGTAACCACATCAAGTCGAACCCCGGTCAGGGCGTGGAGCAGATCGCCAAGGCGCTCTCCACCACGACCAAGGAGCTCACGCTCCCGATCCGGAAGCTCCTCGCGGACAAGAAGATCACCTCCAAGGGTCAGAAGCGCGCCACGCGCTACTTCCCCAAGTGAGGCGACCGGCGGGGCGCTGATCGAGCAGCCCCGCACTGTCACACTGTCATCTCGTCACCCCGGAAGCGCGCGTACGCCCCCGGACCTGGTGCCCACGTGGGACACCAGGAATCATCTCCGGCGACAGCGCCCGAGACGTGCCGTGCAGTACCCACCGGTGAAGCCCGGAGGGACGTCCTTTCTGTCGCTGTCGCGCAGAGGGAGCGTCCCTCCGGGCTTCACCGTTTTGTCCTCTGGACATCGAGCGAGGGTGATCCTCGCGACACCCCCCCCTCCCGAACCCACCTGCTGCGCAGCGCGTCGCACCCCAAACACACAAGATATCGGGGGTGCAGATCACCCAAGCACAAGATATCGTGCTCCACCCTGCCGCGTCACCCCGCGCGATCTCGTCTCCTCGAGCGACGATGATCCCCCGCGCGCCGCCCCGCGAGGCGTGGTGCGTTGGTCCGATCTCCAGCCCTGCGCCCCCGGATCCGGCAGTTTTACCGGGCGCAGCGGAAGCCGCGGTTATCGGCCCAGCTCGTCGGATCATCGCCGACGCGTCTGGTCGACTCCACGCTGCCGGGCTGAGCATCGCTCCAGCCGCCGCCTCGGCTCACCCGGCGAGGGTCAGCGCAGCGCGCGGGCGAGTTCGGGCTCACGCTCGCTGAGTCGGCCGCGTAGGTGCAGAATGGGCTCGCAGTCCACTCCCAGACGTTGCCCGCCAGGTCCAGGACGCCGAAGGCGCTCTCGCCCTTGGGATAGCTGCCGACCGGCGCCGTCGTCGCCCAACCGTCGCTCGCCTCGAACAAGAGGGGTGCCTCCGGGCTCTGGCCTCGCTCGCGGGCGCGGCCGCACTCTTTGTCGCAGGCATTGAGGAGCTCGGGCCCGGGGGGCGCACGGCCCCAGGGCAAGCGGCGAGCGTCCCGGCCGCGCGCGGCGTACTCCCACTCCTCTTCGGTCGGCAATCGTTTGCCTGCCCACGCGCAGAAAGCCTTCGCCTGAAGCCAATCGACGCAGTTGATCGGGTGATCGTCGCGGTCCACCCTGCCCCCGTTGCAGCGGTCCCACTTGATGGAGGGCGAGCAGCCGCGCTCGTCGACACAGAGGCGGTAGGCCGCGACCGTCACCTCGGTGAGGTCTATCGAGAAGGAGGCGAGGGTGACGTCGTGCGCCGGCATCTCCTCCGCTGGACCAAGCTCTGCCCCCATGCGGAACATTCCAGCGGAGACGCGCACCACGGGCGCCTTACGGGTAAGCTTCGCCTTTTGCCATCCCTTGTAGGCGTGGACCCCAAAGGAGATCATCCCCGCCGCAGCGCCCAGAACAAGCAGTCGCCCCACGAGGCGATGAGGGCTCGCCGCATCGATGAGCTTCTCGACGTCGTCAGGTTCGCGCTCCTCCGGTGGCGCCGCGGGCTTGCCATCGACACCTTCCGCAGGCTCCATCCGATCATGCTGCCCGAGCGGCATCGCGGCGGGTAGGCCTCAACGAGGCGCTGTCGCCGCAATCCATCGCACGCGACCGAAGCGGCTGGCGAGGTGGAAGTTGCCAAGGCCGAGGATCGGCGACCAGGCCACGCCGCCGTTGTTCTTCATCGCATAGAAGTTCATTCGCCACGCATCCCCCACGACGGGCGGCGATTTCAGCGCTTTCGTGAACGAGGCCCAGGGGATCTTCGCCTCGACGGTGTACCCGCGGTCGGTGTCGGAGTCGTCGTCGATGGTCCCGTGAAGGACGATCGCGCTCTCGAGCTTGGCGCTCCACTCTTCGTGACCGAAGGGGCCGCGACCGTTCCCGTTGGGAGCGTTGTAGCCGTCGTACTGGGTATCGAAGATCAGGTTTTGCGGGTTGACCTGGAGCTCGTAGTAGTCCTTGTTGTCGCCGTCGCCGTCGGGGTCGACCATGATCTCGATGGTGTCTTTCTCCCAGAGATGCGGGTCTTGCGCGCCGGCCGGCCAGCCACCGCGCACCTTCGCTTCAAGGACTTCGAAGCCTGCGTAGAGGAAGGTGTCGTCCCAGAGCAGGCGCGCCTCTCCCTGCACAGGGATGCCCGGGTTGGGGCGGCCAGAGCCGACGTCGACGAAAGGCCCCGTGGCCGCCGCGCTGGCCCAGGCAGGTTCGTCGAGCTTGCCGTCGATGGTGACCGCGGCGCCAGCGGGCAAATGAGCCACAGCAAGCTCTTTGATCTCGACAGCCACGTCTTTGGTCCCGGTGGCGAGGCGCAACGCGACAGCGCGGCCTTCTTTATCGGCGCCTACTCCCTTGACTGGCAGCCGCGCACCTGCTCTGTAGATGCCCGCCGCGACGCTGAGTGACGACGGCGCCCCCGCGGGCACCGTGAACGTGAGCTCGTCGCGATAGAACTTGCCCGGCTCCCAGCGCGACGGCGCCAAGGGCTGTCCGGCGACACCGTCTTTGTGGCGAAGCGGGCCGCTGGCGTCGAGGTTCAGCACCGTCTGCCCCGCTGGTCCGAGGAGGTGCGTGAAGAGGAGCGAGCCCTCTTCGAGCTTCTCATCGCAGCGCCACACGAGGGCGACCGTGACCTTCGACCCGGGCGCATACTCAAGCTGGTTTGGAGTGACCACGATCCCGACGAGGCGCGCCTTGCCGCTGAAATCGAGATCGAGCGGCGCCATCTCCGAGGGGGGAGAGGCGCTCACGTACGAGGAGAGATCCGCGCTGCTGCTGTGGCAACCGAGCGCGGAGGAGATCAGGAGAGCCGCGAGCGCGGCCCGACCAGGCCGACGCATCTCTGTTACTTCCGACCCTTTTTGCGGGCGTCGCGCTCGCGCTTGCGCTGCCCCTTCTTCGCGTTGCGCTCTGCCGGGCTGAGCGTCTTCATCTTGGTCATGCTCGGAGCCTCGGGGCCGCCCATGCCCGGCATACCCATCCCGGGGAAGCCGCCCATACCCGGCATACCCATCCCGGGGAAGCCACCCATACCGGGCATCCCGCCCATGCCAGGAAAGCCGCCCATACCCGGCATCCCACCCATGCCCGGCATACCGCCGCCGGCCATCATCTTTTTCATGTTGCGGGCCATCGCGGCCTGCTTCATGCCGGGGATCTTCCCCATCATGCCGAGGTTCTGGCCGAGCCCGCCCATCATCTGGCGCATGAAGAGGAACTTCTGCACCAGCTCGTTCACGGCCTCGGGCTTGGTGCCCGAGCCCTTGGAGATGCGCGCGACGCGCTTGGGCTCGCGGACGAGGGCGTACGGGTCCTTCTTCTCGAAGCGCGTCATCGACTGGATGATCGCCTCGATCCGCACGAGCTCGCGGTCGTCGAGGTTGACGCCTTCGGGGAGCCCGCCGGGGAACATGCCGCCGAGAGGGAGCTTGTCGACGAGGTCCTTCAAGGAGCCCATCTTCTGGATCATCTTCACCTGATCGAGGAAGTCCTCGAGGGTGAACTCGCCCGACATCAGGCGCTCGGCGTCGGCCTCGGCCTTCTTCTGGTCGATGACCTCTTCGAAGTCCTGCATCAGGCCGACGACGTCGCCCATGCCGAGGATGCGGCTCGCCATGCCGTCGGCGCGGAAGGGCTCGAGCTTGTCGGTCGTCTCGCCCATACCGGCGAAGACGATCGGCGCGCCGGTGACCTCTTTGATGCTGATCGCCGCGCCGCCGCGGGCGTCGCCGTCGAGCTTCGTCAAGATGACGCCGCTGACGCTGAGGCGGTCGTTGAACGAGCGCGAGACCTTGACGGCGTCCTGCCCGATCATCGAGTCGACGACGAGGAAGATGTTCTCCGGCGAGGTCTTCTCCTTGATGTCGGCGAGCTCTTGCATCAGCGGCTCGTCGATCGCGAGGCGGCCGGCGGTGTCGTAGATGATGACGTCGCGGCCGAGCTTCTTCGCCTCGGCGCGCGCGGCGGCGCAGATGTTTACCGGGCTCTCGCCGGGGATGCTGAAGACCGGGACCTTGAGCTGCGCGCCGAGGATCTTGAGCTGCTCGACGGCGGCCGGGCGCTGCATGTCGGCGGCGACGAGGAGCGGCTTCTTCTTCTCTTTCTCGAGGTAGCGAGCGAGCTTGGCGCAGGTCGTCGTCTTCCCCGAGCCCTGGAGGCCGACCATCATGATCCCGGTCGCGCCGCTGTCCGCGAAGGTGATGGGCTCACCTTCGTAGTCCATCATCTGCTCGAGCTCGTCGTGGCAGATCTTGATGAAGAGGTCGCTCGCGGACACGTGGGTCGTGTCGCCGCCCTGCTTCACCCGGCTCTGGAGCGTCTGCCCGATCGCCTTCTCCTTGATGCGGGCGAGGAACGCTTTGACGACGCCGATCTCGACGTCCGCCTCGAGCAAGCTCAAGCGGACCTCGCGCAGGGCGGAGTCGATGTTGCCGTCGGTGAGCTCGGTGAGCCCGGCGAGGCGATTACGAGCCTGGCGAAAGCCTTTGGCGAGCGTGTCGAACATGGCGCTCCGTAGTAGCACGGGTCCGCCGGGTTTTTCACTTCATTGCCGCGTGGGTTCGCTCAATGCCGGCGAGGGAGGCGGAGGCCGGCGATCGCCCGCTCGCAGTCGGGCATCACGGTGTCACTCTGCTTGATCCTGGACTCCGCCTCGAGGAGGCGGGCGGCGAGCGAAGGGCCGGGCTCGCCCTTTTCAAGCTCGGCGCGGACACCGTTCTGAAGCTCGGTTCCATCGACGAGCGAGCGGTACGCGGCGGCACAGGTGTCGCGCGCGCGCACGACCTCCGGCACGACGGCCGGCGTCTGCTGAAGGTCGGTGATGAGCTTGCGACGGATGACGATCTCGCCGGCGGGCGCGTCGCGCAGACGATCGAGCGCGACGAGGACGCGCTCGCGCTCGAGGGCTTCGGGAGAAGGGCCGCAGGCGCAGAGAACGAGGGCGACGAGCGCGCCCCGAACGAGCCGCACCTACTCGGCCGGCTTCGGCGGCGGGCCCATCTGGATGCGCTCGCCGATGTACGCGCCGATGAGCGTGAAGAGGACGCCAATGGCGGCCATGATCACGTACATGAAGAGCGGCATCGTCCGGACCGTCTCCCCGCGGGCCAGGTAGAACACCGTCGGGATCGCCACGAGGAACGAGGCGACGACGGGCTCGATGAACGTCTTCCCGGGGGAGATCATCCCGAGGAGCATGCCGCCGATGAACCAGACGGGCACAGCGACCGTCATCCCGTTCGAGCCCTCGAAGTCCAGCGCGCCGACGACCATCGGCAGGCCGATGACGAGCGCGGCGGTGAGCACGCCTTGCACGAGCAGCGCGATCAGCAGCCAGACGACGCTGAAGCCGTCCTGCTGATAGCGGCGGGCGCGATCAGCCTCTGGGCTACGCGCAGGCTTGATAGCCTCCATCGTCGCGCCGCAGGATACGCAGCGACCGTTCGCCGGCACCGGTGAGTTCTTCGCCCCGCAGGAGGGGCACGTCATCGTATTGGGGGATTTGGTGGCGGCGGCCATGGGGTTCGATCCGTCGGCGATGCTAGGCAACCCGACCCGAAGGGGCAAGGCCATGACGAAGATGGAGGGGGGCGAGAGCGAAATCCTCAAACCGGAAACCGTCGCCCGCCTTCATTGTCGTAGACTGGAACCGGGTATACTCCCAGTCCGACGACGCCTGTGCCTTCGAACCCTTCCTCCTCCACCCTGCGCGCGACGGCGGTCTCGACGACCGAGCCGGATCCGGAGCTGCTCTCGCTCCCGGCCCCGCCAAAGCGGGAGCGCACGGTCACGGTGCTGTTGATGCTGGTCACGGCCTTCGCCGCGACCTGGATGGCGATTTCCCTGCTCGGGGAAGCGCGGTACGCCTTGACGTCAGGCCACCCGCAGGAAGTCGGCGACTTGTCGACAATCCACCCCGGGGCGGATCTGACGAATCGCTACGTGCGCGCCGCCGGGCTGATGGGGACGACGGGCGCGATTCGCTACGGGCGCGCGGCCGAAGGGGACTCGTTCCGCCTCGCTCCGGTCGCCGGGAACCCGAAGGTGTGGGTCGAGCTGCGCGTGCCCGAAGGCTTCGAAGGGCCGCGGTTCGTGCCGCCGACTTCGTTCGCGGGACGCCTCGTTCCCTTCAATCACGCCGGCGTCCGCCACGAAGGGTTGCTGAAGACGGTGCACGATCAGACCGAGGTCGCCGTGCCGGACGACGCGTGGCTCTTGATCGACGGCGGCTCGCCGCGCGCGTCGCGGTGGGCCGTGGCGCTCGCGATCCTCTTCCTCGGCTTCACCGCGTGGAACCTGGTGAGCGTCGCCCGCGTCCTCGCCCGCGTGCGCGATCGCGCCGCCGCTCCGAGCGACGAACCCGCGACTTGAAGGACGGAATCGCGACGCGGCGACGTCGCGGGTCAGGCCTCACTTCACCAGAAGGCGAAGCCGATCCGCAGCCCAGGGCCGAGGTGGATCAGCGGCTCGTTCCCGAAAGGTGACGTCGTTGACGTCGTCGCCGAGATGCCGCGCGACGACTGGAACTGAGTCTCCAGCGCGAGCCCGAGCAGCACGCCGCTGAACTCGAACTCGAGGCCCGCCTCCAGCAGCAGGAATGGGTCGGCGCCCGAAGCGTCTTTGCACACCGAGAGGGTGCAGTGATCGAAGCTGAGCGAGTCGATCACGAGACCGCCGCCGATCACGCCGACGCCGCGCACGATCTTGCCGGGCGTCATCAAGCGCAGGTCACCGCCGATGCGGTTGGAGATCAGCGTGTAGCCGACGTCCCCCGCGCCCTTCGAGGGCGTGAAGAGGCTGGAGTGCTCGAAGAACCCGTCGAAGCCCGCGACGCTGTTGACCTGATACCCGAGGCGTACGCCGCCCGCGCCGCCGCTGTTGATCTCCGGGCTGGGGAAGCCCGTCGGGTAGCGCGTCGGGAAGAGGAGCGAGCCCATCGCGATCGCGTAAAAGCCACGTTTCGTCGGCACAACCGGCGGCTCTTTGCGCTGCGGCGGGAGCGGCGGGAGCGGCGGAAACTGCGCGGCGCCGGGGCGCACGGTGATCGGCTTGCCCGCGACGACGAGGATGTCGGCGCTGAAGGGCTGCCCGCCTGTGCCGGAGATCTGTACGCGGTGCGAGCCCGGCGAGAGCAGCCCCGTCCACGTCCCCTTGCCGACGTCGCGCTGATCGACGGCGATCGTCATCCGCGGATCGGGCGCCTCGATCACGACCGTGCCCTGCTCGGGGCTCAACGTCAGCGCGACCTCGGTCGCCTCCCCGCTCGCGACGGTGAGGCTCTGCTCGACGGAGGAGAAGCCCGCGGCGGACGCGATGATCTTGTGCGTGCCCGGGCCGAGCGCGATCGGCTGATCGAGCGCCGCAGGAGAGAGCACCTCACCGTCCACCATGACCTTCGCGGCGGCGGGCGAGACCAGGATCTTCACGCGCGCGAGGAGGGCGCGCATGTCCTTCAGCTCGCCCTCGGCGGCCTTGATGTCGGCCGCGTTCATCGTGTTCTGGTGCTTGGCGAGCGCCGCCTCGAGCGCCTCGATCGCCTTCGGGTACTTGAACTCCGCCTTGTACGCGAGGGCGATGTTGAGCAGCGGGTTGGCCTTGGGCCGAGCGTCGTACGCGGCGCGAAACTCGGCGCGCGCGGCGTCGTAGTTGCGGTCCTCGAAGAGCTTCACGCCGTTCTCCATGTGGAGCTTGTAGGTGTCGCCCGAGGGCGACGGCGGGAGCTGCGCGATGGGCTGCGCCTGGGCGATCGGCGTGAACGCAAGGGCGCCGAGGAGGGCGGCCATCGCAGCCCGGAGAGGGCCCACGTGCTCTCGCCCCAGCGTCATTGGCGGGCAGATTGGCGCTTTCCCTGCCGGATGGGAACGAGTTTTCAGTCGGTCTTCAACTTGAGCTGGCCGCCGCCGATACCCGACGTCGCGGTGGGGTGCGGCGGCGGGCTCACCGCGGTCTTTCCGAGGTCGCGCGGCTTCTTCACCGGGTCGATCGCCTTGGCCGAGGCCTCGGCTCCCGGCGAGACGACCGGCAGCGCCGCGGTGACCGCGAGCGTCGCCGCGGCGAGGACGATCTGGACGGGCTCGGCGGCGGTGAGGGTCACGTCGAGCTCGCTCGGCGCGTAGCCTTCCGCCTCGACGAGCACGCGCTTCACCTCGCCCTTCTGGCCCTTGAGGACGCCGTTTTGCACCGGGACGCTGTCGACCAGGAAGCGCGCCCCCGGCACGTTGGCGCGGAGCTGCACGCTGATCTCTTCGCTGTGCGGAGCGGGCGGAGGCAGCGCCTGCGGACGGGATCGAACGAAGAGGAACGCGCCGAGGCTCCCCGCGAGCAAGGCCGAGACGGCGATGGCGACGAAGGTGCGCTTCTCGCGTCGGGCCGCGTCGCGGCGGCTCGTCGACCAGCCCACCTTGGAGGAGCCGGCCGGGTGGATCTCGATCGGCGCGTTGCCCGAGCGCGACTCCGGCGTGCTCCCCGGCGCGGCGGTATCAACAGCGGACGAGGCGCGCGGCGTGAGGCGAAAATCCGGCGACGACGAGTTGCCCGTGGCGCGCTCTTCTGCGGGGATCGCGCCCGAGCGCGTGGAGATGACGCCGCCCGTCGCCGCCTTGAGCGCCTCGAGCACCTCGCGCGCGGTGGCGAAGCGCTCGTGGCGATCCCGCGCGAGCGCCTTGCTGATCACATGCGCGATCGGCTCTGAAACAGCCGGGTTGTGCGCGCGCACGTCCTCTGCGTCGTGCATGCAGATGTTGACGATCACCTGCTCGTACGACGTCCCCGTGTAGGGCGGCCGCCCCGTCAAGCACTCGTAAAGGATGGCGCCGACCGACCAGAGATCGGTGCGGCCGTCGATGTCGGGGAGCGCCTGCGCCTGCTCGGGGGACATGTAAAACGGGGTCCCGAGCACCGTGCCCTGGCGCGTCAGCGTGTGGACCGGCGCGCCGCCCTGACGCTGCATCTTGGAGATCCCAAAATCGAGGATCTTGGCGAAGCTCTGATCGTCGTCGCGATCGACGAGGAAGATGTTGTCCGGCTTGAGATCGCGGTGAACGATCCCCGCCTCGTGGGCGCGGTGCAGGCCGCGGAGGATCTGCGCGACGATGTGCACCGCCTCGCCGACGTCGAGGCGACCGCAGCGCTTGATGCGATGCCCGAGGTCCTCCCCGCGGAGGAGCTCCATCACGATGTAGGGGATGCCATCGGCGGCGACGCCGGAGTCGAAGATCTCGACGATGTGCGCGCTCTCGACGGCGCTCGCGGCCTCGGCTTCGCGCTGGAAACGGGCCACAGAGTCCTTGCTCTGGGCCGTCTCCGCGTCGACGAATTTCATCGCGACGCGCTTGTTGATCGTGGTGTTGAGCGCCTCGTAGACCGTACCCATGCCGCCGCGGCCGATGACGCGAACGATCTCGTACTTGTCGACGCGCTTGCCCACGAGGGCATCGGACACGGGGGCAGACGCCACCGCGGTCGTCGAGCCTGGGGAAGGGACGGGATCAGATCGAGAAGGCATGTGGAGGATGGGACGTAAGGGCGCGTCGATTCTTTCGCACCCTATCAAATAAAGGCGAAGAGATCTTCACCTCCCCTATCCGGCGACGAGGGCGCGGGCGCGGGCCTCATCCCTCGTTCACGGATCCCCTTCAACCAGGCAGGGTCGGGCCACCGGCTGGAGGCGCCTCGGCGAGGAGGCCGTCGAGCTTGCCCTTCCGGTCGAGCCCGTCGAGCTCGGTATAGCCCCCGATCGATTGGCCGTTGATGAAGACCTGCGGCACCGTCCGCTGGCCCGACGCCGAGACGAGCCAGCTCCGGAGATCGGGGCGATCATCGACGTCGACCTCGGTAAAATTCGCTCTTTTCTTCGTCAAGAGCGCCTTCGCACGCTGACAGAAGGGGCACCAGTCGGTGAGGTAGACGAGGACGGTGGCAGACATGGGCCTACTCTTTTCACGTCCCGCATCGGAAGCAAGCGGTGCGCTCCACGACGACGCTCTCCTGATGTAGGCTCCCGCGCTATGGCTGATAAGGAGGGAACGATTCACCTCGACCGCTACACAACCGACGCCAAGCAGGTCGTGGCCGGGGCGCAGCAGATCGCTGACGAGCGACAGCACACCGAGGTGACGCCGCTGCACCTGCTGACGAGGGTGCTCGAGCGTGATCGCGGCGTGGGCGAAGTCTTCCGACGCGCCGGCGCTGATCCCAACGAGGTCTTGCAGCTCGCGGAGGCCGCGCTGAAGCGGCAGACGAAGGCGGCCGGCGGCGTGGCCTACGTCAGCCCGCGCCTGCTCGATCTGCTGGGGCGGGCCGAGCGCGAGGCCACGCGAGAGAAGTCGGAGACGGTCGGCGTCGAGCACCTGCTTCACGCCCTGGCGCAGGAGATCAAGGGGCCCGCGGGGGAAATCCTCTCCTCGTTTGGCATCGGGCCGGGCGCCTTCCGCGCGCACCTCGCCGCGCTCACCGAGGCGGCGCGCGAGCCCGCGTCGACGGTGAGCACCAGCGGCAGCAGCAGCGGCGACGGGCCGGCGCCGTTCACGCGCGACCTCGTCGCCGACGCCAAGGAAGGCCGCTTCGATCCGGTGATCGGCCGCGTCAACGAGTCGCGCCGCCTGCTCCAGATCCTTGAGCGGCGCTTCAAGAACCACCCGCTGATCGTGGGCGAGCCCGGCGTCGGCAAGACGGCCCTGATCCGCGGCCTCGCCGATCGCATCTCGCACGGCGACGTGCCCTCGAACCTCGCGGCGGCGCAGCTCCTCGAGCTCGACACCGGGGCGCTCGTCGCCGGCGCCAAGCTGCGCGGCGAGATCGAGCAGCGCCTCAAGTCCCTCGTCGACAAGCTGCGCAGCAAGCCCGACGCCGAGACGATCCTCGTCGTGGAGGACCTCGACGCCCTCTTCGGCCAGGGCGCGCAGGGCTCCGGCGTGGGCGAGCTGCTCAAGCCGCTGCTGCAGCGCGGGGAGATCCGCCTGCTCGCGACGACGACGCCCGAGGGCGTCCGCAAGATCAACGATCGCGACGCCGGCATCCTCCGTCGCTTCTCGGTGGTGAACCTCGATCCGCCGAGCATCGATCAGGCGACGGAGATCCTCCGCGGGATCGCCACGAAGTACGAGGACCACCACCGCGTCCGCATCGCCGAGGGCGCGATCGTCTCGGCCGTGACGCTGGCCAAGCGCTACCTCTCCGACCGCGCGCTGCCGGATACGGCGGTCGATCTCCTCGACGAGACCTCGGCACGCAAGCGGGTGGAGGTCGACGGCGTCTCGCCCGAGCTCGACAACATCCTGCGCCGGGTGGAGTCGCTCAAGGCGCAGATCGCCGCGCTCGCCGACGACGACGATCGGCAGAGCGTGGTGACGCGAACCCGCCTCGAAAAAGAGCGCGACGAGCTCGAGCCGCGGGCCAAGGACACCCTCGAAAAGATGAAGTCCAGGAAGGGCGTCATCGCGGCGGTGCAAGCGATCCGCAAGGAGCTGACCGACGCCACGCGCGCCCTCGAGATCGCGCGCCGCGACAGCGTCTTCGCCAAGCTGGGCGAGCTCGAGCACGTGACGCTGCCCGACATCCGCCGGCGCCTCGAAGCGGCCGAGCACGCCGCCGAGCGCGAGGGCATCTCGCCGATGTCGAACGGCGTCGGCGAGGGCGACGTAGCCGCGACGCTCGGCGACTGGACCGGGATCCCCGTCTCGAAGATGCTCGAAGGCGAAGCAGAGAAGCTCCTCAAGATGGAGGAGCGCCTCGCTCGCCGCGTCGTCGGTCAAGACGAGGCCGTGCGCGCCATCGCCAAGGCGGTGCGCCGCGGGCGCGTCGGCCTGCGCGATCCGGGCAAGCCCATCGGCTCGTTCCTCTTCCTCGGCCCGAGCGGCGTCGGCAAGACGGAGCTCGCCAAGGCGCTCGCCGAGTTCCTCTTCGACGACGAGGCCGCGCTCACGCGCATGGACATGAGCGAGTACATGGAGCGCCACATGGCGCAGCGCCTCATCGGCGCCCCGCCCGGCTACGCCGACAGCGAGCAGGGCGGCATGCTGACCGAGGCCGCGCGCCGAAGGCCCTACAGCGTGCTCCTCTTCGACGAGGTGGAGAAGGCCCACGCCGACGTCTTCAACCTGCTGCTCCAGGTGCTCGACGACGGTCGCTTGACCGACGGCCGCGGCCGGCTCGCCGACTTCTCCAACACCGTCGTGATCATGACGTCGAACATCGGGAGCAAGCGCATCCTCGACGCCGACGCCAAGCTCTGGGGCTCGGAGGACGGGCGCGAGGCGATCCGCGACGTGCTGATGGAAGAGCTGAAGGGCTTCTTCCGCCCCGAGTTCTTGAACCGCGTCGACGACGTCGTCGTCTTCAAGGCCCTCTCGAAGGACGACTTGCGCGGCGTCGTCGACATCCAGCTCAAGCGGCTCGATCGACTGCTCTCCGACAAGGAGATCAAGGTCGTCCTCACCGACGCGGCGAAGCTCCGGCTCGTCGATCTCGGCTACGAGCCCAGCCTCGGCGCGCGCCCGCTCAAGCGCGCCATCCTCCGCGAGCTGCAGAACCCGCTGGCCGAGGCGATCCTCGCCGGCGGCTACACGGCAGGCCAGGTGATCAAGGTCGACGTCACCGGCGAGACCTTCACCTTCACCAAGGCGTGAGCCGCGAGGCCGAGGATGAAAATCGTCTTCCTCGGCTTCGCGTGCAACAACGCGTGCGTCTTCTGCGCGCAGGGCGCCCTCCGCGAAAAGGAGACGGGCCCGCCCGACGTCGCCGCGCAGATCGCCGCGATCTCCCCGGGCGACACGGTGGCCTTCACCGGCGGCGAGCCGACGATCCACGACGAGCTGCCCGCGTGGATCAAGGCCGCCGACGCGCAGGGCGCGGCGCGGGTCGTGGTGCAGACCAACGGCCGCCGGCTCGCGTACCGCGCCTTCACGCGGGCGCTGCGCGAGGCCTCGCCCCGGCTCGCGCTCGACGTCGCGCTCCAGGGCGCCACCGCGGCGATGCACGAGTACCACACGGGCGCGCCGGGGAGCTTCGAGCAGACGGTACGCGGGGCGCGTCAAGCGCGCGCAGAGCGCATCCCCGTCGGCATCACCACGGTGGTGACGCGCTCCAACTTTCGCCACCTCGGCGAGATCGCGCGCCTTGCTCACGCCCTAGGCGCCGAGGCGCTTCATCTCGCGAAGACCGAGCCCTTCGGCCGCGCCGCCGAAGCCCGTGATCGCCTCCTCCCCGCGCGCGACATGGTCCTCCCCCACCTGACGCGGGCCGCCGCCGAAGCCCAGCGCCTCGGCCTCGCGGTCGTGGTCGGAGCCCCGGAATCAACGGGGATCTTCGCTGGAATCGGCGCGATTGAGCCCGCTGACGAGCCGCCGCCGAAGCCCTCGCGGAAGACTTCGCTCCCCATGCTCGGCTGAGCAAATGCTCCGGGGTTGTCAAACGGATTTCGATCTGTATACTGCCGCTCCCCTTGGTTCCGGGAGCTCCGGCAGGGTTGTGTGTAGCGCGAGGCGAATCATGTACGCGGTCATCAAGACGGGCGGCAAGCAGTACCGGGTATCCGAAGGTCAGAAGCTGCGGGTGGAGAAGCTCCCCGGCAGCGCTGGCGACAAGATCACGTTTGGCGAGGTCCTCCTCGTCAGCGGCGACACGCCGAAAATCGGGCAACCGTTGATCAAGGGCGCCTCCGTGGCGGCCGAGATCACCGCGCAGGCCCGTGGCGAGAAGCTCATCGTGTTCAAGTTCAAGCGCCGGAAGAACTTCCGCCGCAAGAACGGTCATCGTCAGCTCTATACCGAGCTGAAGATCACCGGCATCACCGCGTAGTCAGGAAGAGGAGACAATCCCATGGCTCATAAAAAAGGCGGCGGCTCCTCTCGTAACGGCCGCGATTCCAAGGCTCAAAAGCGCGGCGTGAAGATTTACGCCGGCGCGACCGTGGTCGCGGGCAACATCATCGTCCGGCAGGTCGGCTCGACGATCCACGCTGGCAAGAACGTCGGCACGGGCCGCGACTTCACGCTCTTCTCGCTCATCCCGGGCATCGTGAAGTACGAGTGGAAGTCCAACACGAAGAAGCAAGTCTCGGTTTATCCCGCGACTTGACTTACAAGCTCCTCGCCTCCGATATCGACGGGACGCTGCTGCGTCGTGACGGGACCATTCACCCCGACGACGCTGCGGCTATCCGCGATCTCCAGGCGAGCGGCGTTCCCGTCACGATCATCACCGGACGCCTCTACTCGGGCTCGTGCGCGATCGCGCGCGAGGTCGGGATAGCGGGGCCGATCGCCTGCGTTGACGGCAGCCACATCGTCGAGGTGGCGAGCGACGCGGCGCGCTTCTACCGATCGCTCACCGGCGTCAACGCAACGGCGCTTCGTGGCGTCCTCGAGCGACATGACGCCGCGAGCTTCCTCTTCGCGCACGACGGCATCGTCCACGACGCCGCCGGCGAGCCGTTCGCGTCCTACGTGCGCACCTGGTCGACGAAGATCGAGGTCGTCGAGCGCGTGATCACGCACTCGCACTGGGAGCACGAGCTCGGCTTGATGGCCGTCGTCTCCATCGGGATGGAGGATCAGATCCTCTCCGCGGTGGCCCAGCTCGGCGAAGAGCTCGCCGGAGCGGCGTTCGTCGACTCGTTCCCCTTGAGCCGGATCCCCGGCCTCCACGCGATGATCGTGCGCGCTCATGGTCCGACCAAAGGCACCGCGGTGGAGTGGCTGGCCGAGCACCACGGCTGCACGCCCGCCGAGGTCGTCGTGGTCGGCGACTGGCTCAACGATGTGCCGATGTTCGACACCGCAGGCCGCTCCTTCGCGATGGGTCAGGCCCCCGAAGCGGTGAAGTCGCACGCCACCGATCACCTCGACGCCGACGGCCACCTCGGCGGCGGCGTGGCCGAAGCGATCCATAAAGCCTGGGGCTGAGAGCCTGTTGACAGGCTCTGAACCCCTGCGGATCACGCGCTAACGTGAGTTGCCGCGGCCCAGCTCGATCATGGCTTGGTGGAAGCGCTTCAGCCGCATCTCCGCGGCGCGGAACAGCGTCCCCTCCGGGTAGTGACCGTTCTCATCGGCCTCGCCCGCGGGGATGCCGGTGAGCAGCTCGATGCCCTCTTCCACCGTCGATACCGCGTAGACGTGGAAGCGACCCGCGGCGATCGCCTCGACCACGTCGCTCCGCAGCATGAGCGCGTCGCGGTTGGTCACGGGGATGAGCACGCCCTGGCGCCCGGTGATCCCCTTGGCGGCGCAGATGTCGAAGAAGGCTTCGATCTTCTCGTTGAGGCCGCCGACGGGCTGGATCCCGCCCTGTTGATCGACGCTGCCCGTCACCGCGAGCTCTTGCCGCAGCGGGAAGCCCGAGAGCGCGGAGAGCAGCGCGTAGAGCTCGCTCGATGAGGCGCTGTCGCCGTCGATCGCCTCATAGGTTTGCTCGAAGACGAGCGACGCGCCGAAGAGCGGCGGCCGGCTCTGCGCGAAGCGCGCGGCGAGGAAGCCCGCGAGCACAAGGACGCCCTTGCTGTGGAGCGGCCCCGACATCTCGACCTCGCGCGCGATGTTGACCGGCCCTTCGAGGCCCGGATACACGACCGCGGTGACGCGGCAGGGGCGCCCGAACATCTGCGGGCCGTCGGTCAGCACCGAGATGGCGTTGACCTGCCCCACGCGCTCGCCCGTGACGTCGATGCGGATCGTGCCATCGGAGAGCAGCTCGTGGATGTGGTCGCGAAAATGGCTGCCGCGACGACGCGCGGCGGCGAGCGCCTCGATCACCTGCGCGCCGTCGATGCGATCGTGGCCGCGCGAGGCGGCGCGGTAGCCGGCCTCGGTCGTCACCTCGGCGATCATCCCGAGCTGCGCCGTCACCTTGGTCTGGCTCTCGGCGAGGCGGCCGCCGTGAAAGATCAGCTCGGCCACCGCGTCGGGCGTGAGATGCGGGAGGCCGCGATCGCGCGCCAGGCTCGCCAGGAAGGCCGGGTACGTGAAGATCGCCTCTTCGATCGAGAGCGTCGGCTCGAAGCGGGCCTGCACTTTGAAGAGCTGCGAAAACTCCGGATCGGCCTCGTGCAGGTCCTGATAGAGGCTCGGGTTGGCGATCAACACGACCTTGAGATCGATCGGAATCGGCGGGAAAAGAAGCTCTTCTGACGTGCCGCGGTAGTACGACGGGTTGTGCTCGGGGACGATGAACTTCCCCGCGAGCAAGCAGGCCTTGAGCTGCTCATAGAGCGGCTCGTTCTTGAGCAGCGAGCTCGCCGGCAGGAGCAAGAAGCCGCCGTTGGCCTCGTGGAGCGCGCCCGCAACGGCGAACCCCGGCTCGGGCGGGAAGTCCGAATCCGGCGGCGCATGGGTGCGGCCGAAGAGCGCGCTCAGCGTCGGGTACGGCACCTCGACCACCGGGGCGCCGGAGCCCGGCTTGTGCTCGGTGAGCAGCGTGGGGATGACGACGCCGCGCGCGAGCGTGGGCGACTCTTCGTTGCGCGGATCGTCCACCGCGCGGCGGAGCTCGCGCGCCACCACGACCTCGACGTCGGCGAGGAAGGCGGTGATCGCCTCGCGCCCTTCGTAGAGCGCGCGCACGGGGGCGAAGCCGCTCTTCACCGTCTCCGCGAGCAGGTGCTGCACGACGTTACGCAGCTCGAGATCGGCCTCGTCCTGCACGGTGGCCAGCGTCGTTTCGAACTCTTCCACCGAGGCGGCGATCTGGGCGAGCGAGTCGTTGCTCGGCGGCCCCGCGGCCTCGTCGAGGGCGGTGATCTGCACCTCGTCGTCGCCGCGGGTGAGGTCGAGGCCGAGGGCGCGCGCGGCGCTCTTCAGCGTCTCTTCGAGGCGGCTCTCTTCGGTCGCGACGCGGCGGCGGATCTTGGCGCGGGCCTGCTTGTAGCGCTCCCCCTCGGTGACGGCGCGGACGCCGTCGACGATCTTGGTGTGCATCTCGTCCATCGCGTCGACGAACGGCTTCCCATCGCCCGCGGGCAGCGCGAGCACGGTGGGCTCGCTCGGGCGGCGCGGGTTGGGGAGCAGCAGCACGTCGTCCGGCGTCGGGCGGCCGGCGGCGATGCGCTTGGCGACCGAGCGCGCGCAGAAGGTCCGGCCCGTCCCCGACGCGCCGACGACGACGACGTGAAAGCGCGGCTGGCGAATGTCGAGGCCGAAGCCGAGCGCGGTGAGCGCTCGCTCTTGCGAGGCGATCCCGGACAAAGGCGCGACGTCGTCGGTCGTGACAAAGCGGAAGACACTGGCGTCGACGCTCCGACGGCACTCGTGGGCGGCAAGCTCCCGGGCAGGCATGGTGGGCGCACCATATCACCGCCGAGCGCGAGTACAGGATCTTGGCGAGGCTTCGCGGCGATCAGCAACGGAGCACGAGGATGGGGAGGACGGCCTCGCGGAGGACGCGCTGAAACACGCGGCCGTGCTCGCCGTCGCAGCCGCCGTGCCAGACGAGCACGATCAGATCCGAGGTGAGATCACTCGCCGCGCGGAGGATCTCGTTCGCCGGATCGCCCACACGCAGAAAAAAGCGCGCAGGAACGTCCGGCGGACAGTGGCCGATCGCGCCGAGGAAACGCTCGATGAACTCTCGAGAGAAGGCGGCCCACTCGTGTTGAGGCTGGTCGATGTACTGCGGTGTGGACATCGCGCCGAGCTCGACAGCGTCCGGCGTCGGCAGATCGATCTGGCCCACCATGACGATGTCGAGCGACGCCTCGGCGAAGCGGGCGAGCTCGCCGGCCGGGGCGATCGCGGCGGCCGTGCGCGGCGTCCCATCGAGCGGCACGAGGATCCGCGCGATGCGGCGCAGAGCGTGCCCGGGGCGCACGATGATCACGCTGGACTCCGCGTGCTGCAGGGCCCGCGCGGCGACGAGACCGAGGCCGCACGGGTCCGGCCCTTCGCTCTCGACAGGCAAGACCAGGAACGCGACCGAGTCGGTCTGCGTGCGCGCGGCGATCCGCTCGGCGGCGTCGCCGACCTCGACGTCGAGCACCATCCCCGAGAGCACCTCGGGATCGATCTCGAGCAGCCGCGGCACCTCGCTCGGCGAGATTTGCCAGGGCCACACGAAGAGCCCGTGCAGCGTCGCGTCGATCGTCCTGGCGATCCGGCGACCGAAGTCGATGGCCTCGATCGGGGCGCGATGTCCGCCGAGCGAGATGAGGATGCTGCGCCGCACCGGCGCCGCGCTGACCGCAAAAGAGGCTCTCGTTGCTGTTCGAACCGACACCGGCGCCATCACGATTTGATCTCCTCCCAGGGGCCAAACCCATCCTCTCGGTGGCGAGCGGCGTAGCGAACGCCCGGCTCGGCCAGCACTTCGCGAGAGGGTCCGGAGAGCGCCGCGACGCGGACGGGCAAGGGCGTCCGTCCTTCGATCGCGATCTCGACTCCTTCGGGCTCGAGGTGGATGTCGAGCTGGCGGCCTCGCCATAACAGCGGGAAGCCCAGGTGTCTCCATGTCGGGAGGAGCCTGGGCTCGATCAGGATCGCCTCTTCTTCATCTTGGGCCGGGCGGACGCCGCCGACGCCGAAGATCACCGCTTGCCAGAGGCTGCCCATCGCCGCCACGTGCACCCCGCCGGCGGCGTTGCCCATGGTGTTGCCGAGGTCGATATCCGCCGTCTGCTCGAGGTAGCGCTCGGTCATCTCCGTGAGGCCGAGCCGGGCCGCGATGAGCGCATGGACGCCCGGGCTGAGCGAGCTTCCATGGCCCGTCCGCGGCTCGTAATGGAGGAAGTTTGCTCGCCGCGCCGAGGCCGGGACCTCGTCCCAGAGCTGCGCGAGGAGCTGGACCACGTCGGCCTGCTTCACCACCTGCGCGGCCTGCGTGCGCGCGCGGCCGAGGATGACGTCGAGCGGCGCATGGCGCGGGCCGAGGCTGGCGATGTCGATGTCTTCGAGCCGATTGAAGCCCGCAAACTGCTCGATCAGGCCGGTGGAGGCGTCGTAGCCCGTGTACATCCCCTCGGCGATCCGCTGGAACCGCGCGAGCTCCGAGGCGTCGACGCCGAGCGCCGAGGCGTCGAAGCGTTGCGCCGCCGCGATCGCCGCGCGGAGGTTCCGGCGCGCCATCCAGTTGGTGAACGCGTTGTCGTTGATCTCCTCGTGGTACTCGTCCGGCCCGATCACGCGGTCGATGTGGAAGAGCCCGTCTTCGCCGCGGTGGACGCGGCTCGCCCAGAAGCGCGCCGTCTCGATCAAGATCTCGAGCCCCGGTCCGCGCAGAAAATCCTCGTCGCCGGTGGCGCGCGCGTAGGCCTCCACCGCGTAGGCCACGTCGGCGCTGATGTGGTGCTCGAGCTCGCCGGAGAGCACGCGGATCACCTCGCCGAAGGGCGTCACCACCCACTCAGGCGTCGTCTCGTCCCCGGTGTCGGCCGACTCCCACGCGTAGAGCGCGCCCTCGTAGCCGAGCGCCGCCGCCTTGCGCCGCGCCCCCGGGAGCGTGCGGTGCCGGTAGTTGAGCATCGCGCGCGCCGCCTCGGGGTAGGCGTGCACGTAGAAGGGGAGCATGAAGATCTCCGTGTCCCAGAAAACGTGCCCGCGGTACGCCTCGCCCGAGAGGGCGCGCGCGCCCACCGAGCAGCGCGCGTCGTCGGGGTTGGCCGAAGCGATCAGGTGATAGAGGCCGAAGCGCAGCGCCCGCTCCAGCCCCGGCGCGCCGTCGATGGTCACGTCAGCGTGACGCCAGCGCTCTTCCCACGCCGCGGCGTGGAGGCGGAGCTGATCGGCGATCGGGCGGCGCGCGAGCTCGCTGATGCGCGCCTGCGCGGCCTCCTTCGGCGTCGTGACGTCGCGCGACGTGAAGAGCGCCACCGTGCGGTGGAGGGCGCGGGTCTCCGCCACGCGCACCAGCAAAGGACAGCGCTCCGCCGCCCAGCTCTCGCCGAGCTCGCGCTCCACCATGACGGCGCTGGGAGCGTCCTCCACCTCGATATGCGAGGCGAGGACCGCGACGAGGCCACCCTTCGTGAGCCCCGTGAGCATGGCGCGCTGCGAGCTGATCGACGGGTCGAAGCTCTCCCAGTGGCGCGCGCCGCTCGCGCTCTTCACGTCCCCGCTCAGGATGGCGTCGACGCGGATCGAGCCCGTGAAATTCCGGGGCGACAGCTCCACGCCTTCGATGAAGAGGTGACGATCGGCGAGCGAGGCCGCCTGCACGGTGCGGAGGCGCGTCACGTGCCCTTCGGAGCTCCGCGCGGTGCAGTCGCGCAGCAGCATGCCCCGGCGCAGATCGAGCACCCGGCGGTGGTGCAGCATCTCGCTCGTCTCGACCGCGAAGGGCTCGCCCTCGATCACGAAGCGGAGGCGACCCCAGTCGGGCAAGATCAAGAGCTCCGGCACCGGCGACGGATCGCTGGAGAGCTCGAACGCGCCCGCGAGGAACGTCGCCGGCCGCGAGACGCTCGTGCCCTCGGCGATCGATCCGCGCGAGCCAACATAGCCATTGGCGACAGTGAGGCGTGACTCGATCTCGTGCTCGCGCGCCACGTCGAAGCCAGGCTCATCGAGGAGCCAGGCCGCGTCGCGGGGGAGCGCGAAGGCGCCGCGGCGCCGGTCGATCTCGATCTGGTGATCGAGGAGCGCCACGAACCGCGGGGGACCGCCGCCGACATGGATCACGCTCGGCGGCGCCCCGCCTGGCTCCGGTCCGACCGAGACCACCGTCGCGCCCTCGATCCCCGGGACGGTGAGCATCAGGCTGTCGCTGCCCTCGTAGCCTCCGATGATGCCGAACTCGTCGCCGACCACCAGGATGTCCTCCACGGCGATGCGGAGCGGCGCGGCGATCTCCCGCAGCACGTAGGCCATGGCGTCGGCCTTGTCGGTCAGGCCGATCTCGATGTGCTTGACGTCGCTGGTGACGCGGGCGTCTTCGAGGCCGAGCTCGACGGCGATCTGCCGCGTCAGCTCGAACGCCTCGCGGATGCCGAGGCGGAGCCCCGCGCCGCGCAGGCGGCCCTCGGTCGCCGCTAGGAGCTCGGCGATCGCGCTCTTCGGCGGGTCGCGCCAGGCCGGCTCCGGGATCAGATCGATCTTGCGCCGGTTGAGGCGATCGCGGACGACCTCGAACGTCAGCCCCGTCAGGCGCTCGAGCCGCGCCTTCACCTCGTCGGCGAGCCGATCGAGCTGCTGCTCCTCGGCGGGCGTCGCGACGCGCCGCCACAGCAGCACCGGCTCGCCGCGCCGCTCGAACCCGAAGACCTCGGAGCCGCGGTTGGTCGAGACGTGGAGCCGCCGCGCGTGCTCGGGCGCGAGGTTGTCGCCGAGCTGCCGGGCCACGTTGGCGAAGCTCGTCCCGGTGATGATCACCGCGCGGCTGCCCGCCGCGAGCATGCGATCCAGTGACCGCACGACGGTGGTCGCGTCCACCGACCGCGACGTCACCGCGGTTCCATCCCAGTCGAAGACGATGAGCCGAAAGGCGTGATCGAGCTCGGGTGGGAGCCCGACCGCCTGACGAGCTTGCGCCCTCGCCGTGACGTCCGGTTGGTCGATGGAGATTGCTGTTACCACACCACGCCGCCGTGCCCGACGGGGTTTTCCCCATGGCTGTCAATCTATTGTTAGAGCCTCGCCGATTTCACAGGGGGAAATGCGGTGCCGTATTTGCTCCAGAGACGAGACGACCCGAGCGGCAGAGCAAATCGGCAGAAGGGGGGCTAACGGAATGATTGAGTTTTTTCCGTGCCCGCGTGAGCACGATTGAACGGCGGGCGCGCACTGGTTTCGAGCGCTCGCCCGCGGGCTCGCGCCGCAGCCGATTATTTCAACCATCCTTTCCAGAACACCGCATACGGTGGTTCCTGATTCCTGATGACGCGTGCCCTGACGCTTGACGCGGACAGATCTCTGCGTCTGAATCAACACCAAGGCGGGGTCGCACCGTCCGAAGCCGGGATCACCATGCAGGAGAGCTCTCCCAGTCGAATCAAAATCTACCTGATCGACGATCATCCCATCGTCCGAGAGGGGTTCGCGCGGGCGATTGCAGACGAGCCCGACATGGTAGTGATCGGGCAAGCTGGCACCGCGGGAGAAGCGTTGAAAGACACGGCCACGATGGTGCCCGACGTGGCCCTGGTCGATCTCAACATCCCCGATCGCGACGGGATCGAGCTGCTCGGCGCGCTCCGAACGCAGCTCCCTCACACCAGGCTCCTCGTGCTCAGCGGCTACGACGACGAGTTCCGCGTAGCCGAGGCGCTCCGGGCGGGCGCGCATGGCTACCTGGTCAAGACCTCGCGCCTGGAAGAGGTCATCGACGGGATCCGCCGCGTCGCATCCGGCGGCGCGCCGCTCAGCGCCAACATCGCCAGCGCCGTCGTGCGAGCGATGCGCAAGCCGGTCGGGGCCGAGGGCGGCAGCGGGCTCGAGTCGCTCACGCAGCGCGAGCGCCAGGTCCTCCGCCTGCTCGCGGCGGGGATGTCGACGCGCGACACCGCGGCTCGACTGACGATCAGCCCCAAGACGGTGGAGACGCACCGGGTCCGCATCTACGCCAAGCTCGGCTGCAAGAGCGCGGTCGAGCTCACCCGCATCGCCGTCCGCACTGGCCTGATCGAGGCGTAGTGGCTTCGCTCCATGCGTTCGCTCGGCTAGGGTCCTCGCGCCATGAGCGCAGAACCGTTCCTTCTCCAGCACGCCTTCGTCACCGCGCCGGACGCGACGCCCGCGCGCTGGATGTTCGTCCTTCACGGCATCCTCGGCTCGGGGACGAACCTGCGCTCGCTCGCCAAGCGCCTGGCGATCGCGGCCCCTGAATGGGGCTTCATCCTGCCCGACCTGCGCATGCATGGGCTCTCGCAAGGCGCGCCGCCGCCGCACACCGTCGCGGCCGCGGCCGACGACCTCGTGCGCCTCGGCGAGCACCTCGGGCTGCCGATAGCGGGCGTCCTCGGCCATTCGTTCGGCGGCAAGGTCGCGCTCGCCTACCTCGATCGCCGAGGCGAACGCCTCGATCAAGCCTGGATCCTTGACGCCACGCCGAGCGCCCGGCCGCTCGGCGCGCGCGCCGGCGCGACCGGACAGATCGTGGCGATGCTGCGCGCAATGCCGCAGCCGCTGCCCTCGCGGGAGCGCTTCCTCACCATCGCGGCCGAGCGCGGCCACTCGCGCGCCATCGCGGAGTGGCTGGCGATGAACCTGCGCCGCTCGGACGACGGCTTCCGCCTCCGGCTCGATCTCGACGCCATCGGCGCCCTCCTCGACGACTATTTCACGGTGGATCTCTGGCGCGTGCTCGAGGAGGGGCGCCTCGCCGCGGAGCTCCATATGGTCGTCGCTGGGCGCGAAAGCGCGCTGGATGAAGCCGATCGGGCCCGCCTCGCCACGATCGGGCCGCCGGTTACGACGCACGTCCTCGAAGGCGCCAGGCACTGGGTCCACGTCGACGCGCCCGACGCTCTCTTCGCTCTCGTCGCCGGAGCCCTCGCGCGCCCCGGCGACGCGAGGTAACGTCCCTCGAATGCGCATCGCCTCGTGGAACGTGAACTCGGTAAGGTCGCGGCTCGACCAGCTCGGTGCGTGGCTCGCGCGGGCCGCGCCCGACGTCATCTGCCTCCAGGAGACGAAGGCTGAAGACGAGAAGTTCCCCATGCGTGAGCTGGAAGAGGTCGGCTACCGCTTCGTCACCTTCGGCCAGAAGACGTACAACGGCGTCGCCATCGGCGCCCGCTTCGGCCTGCCGATCGAGGACGTGAAGCGCAACCTCGACGGCGACGACGCCGAGGCCCAGCGCCGCGCGATCGCCGCGACGATCGAGGGCATCCGCATCCTCAACGTCTACGTGCCCAACGGGCAGACGATCGAGGCTCCGGCGTACACGTACAAGCTCGACTGGCTCAAGCGGCTCCGCCTCGAGCTCGACGCGCACTACTCGCCGACCCAAGACCTCTTCCTCTGCGGTGACTTCAACGTCGCCCCGACCGACCTCGACGTCCACGATCCGAAGAAGTGGGAAGGCGGCGTCCTCGTCACGCCGGAGGAGCGCGCCGCGCTGCGGAACGTGATGGACTTCGGCCTCGTCGACACCTTCCGCGCGCACCACGAGGGCCCCGGCCTCTACTCGTGGTGGGACTACCGCATGGGCGCCTTCCGCAAGAACCACGGCCTGCGGATCGACCTCGCGCTCGTGACGAAGCCGCTCGCCGCGCGCTGCACGGCGGCCACGATCGATCGCCGCCCGCGCGAGCTCGATCGTCCTTCCGATCACGCCCCGGTGCTGGTCGACATCGGCTAATCAATGTCCGCCCCAGGCTCTCTCGGGCGTGGGATCCGCGGGGGTGATTTGCTAGGGTCGCCCTCGTGGAACGGCAGGTTTACGAAGGCTTTTCTGTCGTCCTCCCGGACGGCTGGTCCGACCTTTTTGACGACGCCGGCCTCTCGGAGCCGGACGAAGATCCCCCGACCCGCTTCGCCGCCGAGCGCGGCGGGCCGGGCATCGTGCTGGTGACGGTACCGCTCGTCGATCCCGACGAGCTGCCGAGCGCCGACGCCGCCGAGCTCGAGGCGCTGGCGCAGGACTGGGGCACGCGCCGCGGCCTCGCCGCGCCGATCACCTCCGCCACGCAGGCGCGCCGCGACGGGACGATGGCGACCGCCGCGTACACGCTGCGCGGCCAGTTCGTGCAGCTCTGGTTCCTCTCCAACGGCGCTTCGCTCGTGCAAGCGAGTTACGTCTGCCCCTGGAATGCACGAGAGGAAGAGCGCACCTCGCGCGAAGCGGTGATCGCTTCGCTTCGCTTCGCCTGACGCTCGCTTCGCTTGACGCTTGCTTTGCCTGACGCTCGCTTCGCTTGACGCTTGCTTTGCCTGACGCTCGCTTCGCTTCGCTTGACGCTCGCTTCGCCTGACGCTCGCTTCGCTTCGCTTGACGCTCGCTTCGCTTGACGCTTGCTTTGCCTGACGCTCGCTTCGCTTCGCTTGACGCTCGCTTACGTCTACTTCGCTTCGTTCTGCGGGTCGCTCGGGGGCGTGTTCGCCGCCGGTCTGGCTTCGCTTGGCTTGTCTGCCGTCTCTGACTTCTCTTCCGCTCCGTCGCTGTCGACGACGCGCGCGCCCTTCGCCGGGCCGCCGTCGCCGACGGCGACGCGGACCATCGCCTCCTCGATGCACACATCGCGCGTCGACTCGGGGCAGCCGATGCGCACGTGGACGTGGTCATCGTGCACGTCGGCCTCGGGGGGGCTCATCATCGCGGCGGCGGCGCGGGCGATGAGCTCCTTGCTCGCGTGCTTCTTCACGGCCTGCGCGAGCAGCTTCGCCCGGAGCGGGTTGGAGATGAACAGGTAGCGGACGTTGGCCTTTTCGTCCTGGAGCAGGGCCTCGATCAGGTCCCAGTTCCGGACCTCGTCGAAGTTGGCCCAGGGCAGCTCGCGCCCCTTGCCGCTGCCGTCGAAGGCGACGAAGTGGCGCACGTTCACGGGCTTTCCCTTGGAGTTCATCACGTAGAGGCCGACGTCGGCGTCGCGCCCCGACTGGTGCGATCCGTGCCGCTCGAGGAAGCCGCCGGTGCGCCCCGACAGATCGCCCACCAGCATCACCGAGCTCTTGTGCTTCTTGGCGACCTTCGCCGAGGCGCGCTGGAGAAGGCGCACGAGCTCGGGCAGGGCCCACGAGTGCGAGCCCTCTTTCTGCTTGAGCGTGTGCGATCCCTTGAGGAGCATCGCCCCGGCGAGGTGCCCGGCGTTGGGCGCGCCGATCGATCGCGCGCCCCGGGGCGATCCTTTGCGGACCGCCGCGACCTTGGCCGGATGCTTGTTCGAGGGCTTCGCGCCCGCGACGCCGGGGACGAGCAGAGCGATCGCAAATGCGACGAGCGGGAGCAGGCGCCGGTGCAGCATGACGACCGGACGCTAGCGCGCCGGAGCGCGGCGCGATACTCGGTTCTGCGCTCTTTTTACCGCGGATTCGAGAGCGTGAAGTAGGCGTTCTGGGCGATCCCGTTGCGGTACGCCTTGCCCACCACCACGCCCGTGGCGACGCGGCGCACGAAGTCGATCATGTCGGCGTAGACCAGCTTCGAGAGCCCGCGGTCGTTGGCCTTGAACGGCGGCCAGCCCGCCGGCCTCTCGGGCGGGGGCACGGTGTAGTCGAAGAACAGCTCCTTGCCGTGCTCTCCCTCGCCGTTCGCCTCCTTGACGGCGAAGTAGCCGGGCCCGGTGACGAACGCCATCGTCTGGTGGTTGTACCCGATGACGAGGCCGCTCTCGAGGCGCTGAAAACGCTTCTGAAAGCGGGTGAACGCGACCAGCGAGTTGCGACCCTCGTAGATCAGCGTGCCCTTCATCGAGGTCGGGAGGAACTCTTCCAGCGTCACGGTGGGCGCGTCGACGACCGCGTCGTAGAGACGACGAACGGCGCTCCCGGTGATCGACAGGACCTCCTCGCTACGCGCCGCGGCAGAGAGGCCGTCGAGGTACGAGGAGATCTCCCGGTACGAGGCGCGGGAGCTGATCAACGTAGAAAGAGAGCGGTGAGAGCCCGAGGCGGTGGTGACGGCAGCCATGCGCGCGATGATACCCACAAGAAAGCTGCGCGGCATTGCTTGACATGGAGCAGGGCGCCGATTAGAAGCGGGTCTCGCATCGCCGCCCGAAACGGCGGCGAGACATGAGCGCCCGTAGCTCAGCTGGATAGAGCGTCGGACTTCGAATCCGGTGGTCGCCCGTTCGAATCGGGCCGGGCGCACCGGTTCAATTCAACCGACCGGCCGCGCTATCCAGGCACGTATCGTTAGCTTTGTCAGCACAATTGCGGGCCATTAGCTCAATTGGTAGAGCAGTGGACTCTTAATCCATTGGCTGAAGGTTCAAGTCCTTCATGGCCCACCCCGCATGCAAAAAAACCCGGCTAGCCCGGGTTTTCTTGTTTTGTCTTCTGCTCTGGAAGCTTGAGCGCGCCGGCGCGACTCCAGCCGACAGGGCCCCATCACCGGCTCCCGATGCTCCCTTCGCTCGGGGGGGCTCACTTCGCATGGTGACGGCATTACGGATCAGTCCCCGAGCGCGCGGACGAGCAGGATCGTCATCACGAGCCCGATGAGCGTGGCCGTGCCGCCGATCGCGTACACCGCGACGTTGTTCGGCGCGCCGACCTCCCCGCGCTGGATCGCGCGGTAGCTCTGCGCATACCGCAGCGTCGCGGTGAGGTTCACGAGCATGCCCATGGCGACGAGAGCGGAGCCGACCCAGGCCGATCCTACGCCCTGAGAGTGGCGAAGGACGACCTGACCCACGCTCTCGACCTGACGCAGAAAGACGCCGAAGCGCGCGATCGCGAAGCCGAAGGCCATGAGCGAGATCCCGGTCCGGATCCAGGCGGCCATCGTGCGCTCGTTGGCCTGATGAAGACGGATGGTCTCGGGCATCGGGGCGTCGTCGGGCATGCGCCATTCTGCCCTCAATCGCGCAGACGCTTTGTGTAAACAACAGGCAGCACGAACAGCGTCAACAACGTCGCGGAGAGGAGGCCGCCGATGACGACGGTGGCGAGCGGGCGTTGCACCTCGCTGCCGGGCGCGAGCGAGAGGGCCATCGGGAGGAAGCCGAGCGAGGCGACGAGGGCCGTCATCAACACCGGGCGCAAGCGCATCTCTGCGGCCTTTCGGATCGCCTCCGCGGCGCTGAGCCCCGTCGCTTCGAGCTGCCGCGTGAACGAGATCAAGACGAGGCCGTTGAGCACGGCGACGCCGAAGAGCGCGATGAAGCCGACCCCGGCCGAGATCGAGAACGGGATCGATCGCAGCCACAGCGCCGCGACGCCGCCGACGATCGCGAAGGGGATCGCGAGGAAGATCAGCAACGCGGGGCGGAGCCTCTGGAACGCCAGCCAGAGCAGGAAGAAGATCAGCCCGAGCGAGAGCGGCACCACCACCGCGAGGCGGCTCCGTGCCGCAGCGAAATGCTCGAACTGGCCGCCCCACTCGACGCGGTAGCCCACTGGTAACGCGCCGCCGGCGGCGACGGCCGCCTGCGCCTCGGCCACCACCGAGACCAGATCGCGCCCGCGCACGTTGAACTCCACCGTGAGCCTCCGCGACTGCTTTTCGCGGCTGATCTGCACCGGCCCTTCGGTGAAGCGCAGCTCGGCCACGTCGCCGAGCGGGACGATCTGCCCGCTCACCGACTTGAGCGGGAGCGTGCGGAGCGCGTCGAGATCGCCGACGTAGCCGTGGCGGCTCTTGATCATCAGCCCGAAGCGCCGCTCGCCTTCGAGGACGAAGCCGACCTGGTGCCCCACCGCGATCGTCTCGGTGATCTGATTAACGTCCTCGATCGTCAGCCCGTAGCGCGCGAGCTTGGCGCGATCGGGGATCACGCGCAGGTAGCGCAGGCCCGCGACCTGCTCGACGCGCACGTCGACCGCGCCGGGCACGCCGCGGATCGCCCGCGCGATCTTCTCGCCGAACGGGGTGAGCTGCGTGAGATCCGGCCCGTAAATGATCGCCGCCACGTCGGATCGGATCCCCGCCACGAGCTCGTTGGTGCGCATCTGGATCGGCTGCGAAACAGCGCCCGCCAGCTCCGGGACCGAGGCCTCGGTCGCCTCGGCGATCTCCTTCGCCAGCGCCTCCTTGGTGAGGCCGGGCCGCCACGTCGCGCGATCCTTGAGCGTGATGTAGACGTCGCTCTGCTCCATCCCCATCGGATCGGTCGCGACCTCGGGCGCGCCGGCGCGGCTGACGACGTGATCGACCTCGGGGATCGCGCGCAGCGCGCTCTGGAGGCGCCCGTCGGTCGCCACCGACTCGCTCAGCGCCGTGCCGGGCAGGCGCCGCGCCTCGACCAGCAGATCGCCCTCGTCGAGCTGCGGCACGAACTCGGCGCCGAGCTGCGTGAAGAGCGCGAGTGATCCCGCGAGCGCGAGGGCCGCCATCGCGATCGTCGCCCAGCGCCGGCGCAGCACAAACGCCAGCGCCGGAGCGTAGAGCGCGTGGGCCTTCCGGAGCAGCCACGTAGCGTGCTCGCCCTCGCGCGGGCGCACGAGGTAGCTCGTCAGCACCGGCACGACGGTGAGCGAAAAAACGAAGGCTCCGCCCAGCGCGAGGAGCACCGTGGTCGCCATCGGGCGGAAGAGCTTGCCCTCGATCCCGATCAGCGCGAGCACCGGCAGGTACACGACGGCGATGATCGCCTCGCCGAACACCGTGGCCCCGCGGACCTCGAGCGTGGCGAGGCGCACCACCTCAGCGCGCTCCTCGGATCCGAGCGGGCGCCCCGCGGCGCGCTGCGCTTCGGAGAGCCGACGGACGGCGTTCTCGACGATGATCACCGCGCCGTCGACGATCAGCCCGAAGTCGATCGCCCCGAGGCTCATCAGGTTCCCGGAGATCTTCCCCGCGTTCATCAGCGTCACCGCGAAGAGCATCGAGAGCGGGATGGTGACGGCGACGACGACGCCCGCGCGCAGATCGCCGAGCAGGACGAAGAGCACCAGGATCACCAGCGCCGCGCCCTCGAGCAGGTTCTTGCCCACGGTGCGCATCGTCCGGTCCACGAGCGTGGAGCGATCGTAAAAGGCTTCGATCCGCGTGCCCTCCGGCAGCGATGGCGCGAGCGCGGCGAGCTTGGCCTTCACTGCCTCGGTCACGGTGCGCGAGCTCTCGCCCATCAGCATCAACGCCACGCCGATCACCACCTCGCCCTTGCCGTCCTTCGAGGCGGCGCCGAGGCGCATGCGCGGGCCGTGCTTGACCTCGGCGACCATGGAGACGGTGAGCGGGAAGCCGTCGGGCGTGGCGCCGATGACCACGCGGCCGAGATCGTCGAGGCTCTTGATCAGCCCGTCCGTCCCGATGACGAAGTACTCCCGATCGTGCTCGATGTAGCCGCCGCCCGCGTTGGCGTTGGAGCGCTCGAGCGCGCGCGCGACCTCGGCGACGGAGAGGCCCGCGGCCTGGAGGCGCCGCGGATCGATCACCACCTGGTACTGCTTGTCCTCGCCGCCGAAGCTGTTCATCTCGACGACGCCGGGCACCGTCCGCAGCGCGGGGCCGATGTACCAATCGAGCAGCTCTTCTCGCTGCATCAGCGAGAGCGCGTCGTTCTCCACGGTGAACTGGTAGACCTCGCCGAGGCCGCTCACGATCGGCCCCATCTCGGGCTTGCCGTACTGCGCGGGCACGGCCTGCTCGGCCTCGCGCATCCGCTCGCTCACCTGCTGGCGCGCGAAATAGATGTCGGTCTCGTCGGTGAAGACCACGGTCACGACCGAGAGGCCGTACTTGGAGATCGACCGCACCTCGGTGACGCGCGGGATGCCGGCCATCGCCCGCTCCACCGGCACGGTGACGAACTGCTCGGCCTCCACCGGCGAGAGCGCGGGTGCCAGCGTGATCACCTGCACCTGCACATTGGTGACATCGGGCACGGCGTCGATCGGCAGCGCGAGGGCCGATCGAACGCCGACGACCACGAAGATCAGCGTCGCGAAGAGGACGACGAGCCGGTTCTGGAGGGACCACGCGACGATGGCGCTGAGGAACGCCATGTCACTCTTCCTCGGCGAAGGTGCTCTTGAGCACGAGGCTCTTGAGCGTGAAGGCGCCGTCGACGACGACGTCTTCGCCCTCGCGCAGCCCGCTGAGCACCTCGATCTTGCCGAGCGCGGCGCGGCCGAGGACGACGGGGTGCAGCTCGAAGTCGTCGTCCGGGTGGCGGACGAAGACCACGGTCTTGCTGTTGATCTCGGCGACGGCGCTCCGCGGGACGACCAGCACGGGCGCACCTCGCGCCGCCCCGGAGACGGCGATGCGCGCGGCGCCGAAGAGGCCGAGGCGGAGCAAATCGCCGCGGTTTTGCAGGCGAATCCGCGCGGTGACGGTGCGCGCGATCGGATCGATCTGGCGGCCGACCAGCTCGACGGGGCCGTTGAAGCGCTCCTCCGGGTAGGCGTTGAGCTGCACCTCCGCGAGCGCGCCGGCGGCGACGCGCGAGAGATCGTTCTCGAAGACGCGCCCGAGGAACCAGACCTGGCCGAGCTCGACGATGGTGGCGATTGGATGATCGGGGACGACCGGCTGGCCGATCACCGCGTCGCGCATGACGACGATCCCCGCGATCGGCGCCCGCAGCTCGATCAGCGATCCCGGCTTGCCCGTCGCGCCGAGGCCGAGGGCGTGGAGGCGCTCGGCCGCGGCCCCCGCCTCGGCGGCGAGCGCGTTGGCCTCGCCGTGCGCCGCGACGCGCTCGCGCTCGGAGGCGATGCCCTCGGCGGCGAGCGCGTCGAGCCGCGCGGCGTTGCTCTTCGCCGCCTCGGCCCGCGCCGCGGCCGCGGCGAAGGCGCCGTTGCGATCGGCGAGATCGGCCACGCGCACCACGGCGAGCAGATCCCCCGCCTTGACGGCCACCCCTTCGGTGAAGGCCAGGCGCTCGATCCGCCCAGCGATTGGCGCCGCCACGCGCGCGGTGCGATCGGGATCGGCGGCGATCTCCCCCGGCAGCTCCAGCACGATCGCCAGCGGCTCGCGCGCGACCTTCGCCGTCGTGATCCGGGCGGCGGCGATCACCTCCGCGGTGAGGTGAACCCGTCGCGGGAGCTCTTCGTGCGCGGGCTCGTCCGCGTGCGCGCTCTCAGCCAGAGGCGGGGGCGCCGGGGCGGCGCTCTTGTTCTCTTTGCAGCCCAGGAGCGCAGCGCTCGCCGCGAAGGCCCACAGCGCGGCCCTCGCGAGACAGAGTCTCGGTCTCATCTTCAATGCTCCTCGGCGCACAGGGAGGCTCGGCCGCGGGCGATGCCGCGCGGACGATGCCTCCGACAGTGATCACGAGGGGACGGCGAACGCGCGCCCCCGAACTGGATCAGTGGATCAAGCTCGCGGAGGACGCTCGAGCGACGAGAGCGGCGGCGAAGGCGGAGCGGCGGCGAAGTACGGCGTCCAGAGCGCGGGGAGCTCCCACGCGATCGGCGCCGGGAAGGGCGGCACGATCTCGGGCGGGAGCGACGGGAGGCGCCCGTGCGGACAGGAGCAGTCAGAGCAGTCGGGCGGGCAGCCGTGCTCGTCACCGCTGCTGTCCTCGGGGCAATCGCACGTGTCGATGCAGGCCGTCGCGGTGACGCCGACGAGATCCACGAGCACGTGCGCGCCGCCCGAGAGCTGGAGGGCGCACGCCACGATCAGGAGCCGCGCGAGCTGGACGAAGCGGAGCAGCCACGAAGGGAGCGGCCGCGGCGCAGCCCCAGAGCGACGCGGCGATCGGCCCGGCGCGCGCGACCTCGCGCCGGCAAAGCGCCGGGCGGAGGTGGACAGCGACGCGCGAATTCCGCTCAAACCTTGGAGATCTCCTGGGTCGGGCTCCGATGCGTCGAGCTGAGCTTCCAGCTCTCAGCGAAGACGCCCAGCGTCATGCCGACCATGAACACGATCGCATAGCTGGAGCCGGAGGCGGCGTCGACGATTCCAGGACCGGGGCACACGCCACCGAGGCCCCAGCCGACGCCGAAGATCGCGGCGCCGAGGACGAGGCGGCCGTCGATGTCCGCGCGCTTCGGCACCTGGAACGCGCCCGCAAAGAGCGGCTTCGGCAAGGCGAGGATGCGGCGGAGGAGCAGGAAATGCGCCGAGATGGCGCCGATCATCACGAAGGCCAGGCTCGGATCCCAGGCGCCGAAGACGTCGAGGAAGCCTTTGACCTTGGTGGGATCGGTCATCCCGGCGATGACGAGGCCCGCGCCAAAAAGGAGCCCCGCGAGGAGGGCAGTCGCCTTCGATTTCACGAGGCACCTCCGAAGAGACGAAGGACAGCGACAGTCAGGATGCCTGTGGTGATGAACGTCAACGTCGCCACGAGCGATCGCTGCGACAGGCGGCTCAGGCCGCAGACGCCGTGCCCGCTGGTGCAGCCGGAGCCGCGGCGCGTGCCGAAGCCGACGAGGAGACCGGCCACGCCGCCGAGGACGAGGCTCGGCGTGCCGCTCGGCAGCGCCGACGGGTAGACGAAACGAGCGAGGACGCCGGCTAGGAAAAGGCCGCCGAGGAAATACAAGCGGAAGCTTTTGTCGTCGGGGCGCGCCTCGATCGCGTCGGCGAAGAGGCCGCTGATGCCGGCGATTTTGCCGTGGGAGAGCATCACCAGCGAGGCCGAGAGCCCGATCAAAGCTCCCCCGACGAGGGCGGAGATGGGGGTGAAGTTCTGCATAGCCGCCCTTTCACACCAGAAGCTCAGCGCGGAGAAGTCCGCGGGCGCACACTAGAACGGAAACATTGTCCGTTATGGCGGATGCGTCAAGCGGCACAGATGCCGTCGAATCGGCATCCCTTGGGGCTACTCGGAGAGATCGTGTGGCTCCTCTTCTTCCTCTCCCGCCCTGGTCGCGCCTTTGCGCAAGCGCACCATACGCACCTGGCGATCAGTGGAGTCGACGATCTCCAGCGTCGTGCCGTCGGGCGTCTTCAGGCGCTCACCTTTCGCCGGGATTTTCCCGGCGAAAGCGAGGTAGAGGCCAGCCATGGTCGACCAACCCGACCCCTCCGGCAGCTCCAGATCCAGCGCGCGGTTGACGTCGCGCACCGGGGCGTCGCCCTGCACGAGAAAACTGCCATCCGACTCCGCGCGGACGAGCGCCGCCCGAGGCGCTTCGTGCTCGCTGAAGACCTCGCCCACGAGCTCTTCGACCAGATCCTCCAGCGTGACGAGGCCCGAGGTGATCCCCGCCTCGTCCACCACGATGGCGAGCTGGATGCGGCGCCGCTTCATCTCTTCCAGGAGGTCGAGGGCGCGCATGGTGGGCGCGATGAAATAGGGCGGCCGTACGATCTCTTCGATCACGAACGGCCGCGGCTCCCACGCCCGCGCCACGAGGTCTTTGACGTTGACGTACCCGATCACCTGCTCGATTCCCTCCTTGTAGACGGGCATGCGAGTGTGTCCGCCCGACAGCACGACCTTGCGTACCTCTTCGAGGGTGGCCCCGCGCGGTAAGGCGATGATCTGACCGCGTGGAATCATCACGTGAGAGACAGTGAGCCCGGCAAAATCGAGCGCGCGCGAGGCGATCTCGCCGGCCTGAGGGTTGACTGAGCCCGTCCTGGCGGCGCCCTCGACGAGCTGTTGCAGCTCTTCGGACGACATGCGTGCTTCGGTGAAGGTCGTTCGGTCCCCGAACAAGCGGAGCACCAGGTTCGAGCTCGCGGTCAGGAACCAGACGAGCGGCCGCGCGAGCCAGGAGAGCCCCAGGAGCGGTTGGCCCATCAGCAGCGCATACCGCTCGGCCAATCGCAGCGCGAGTGACTTGGGGATGAGCTCGCCGAGGACGAGGGAGAGATACGAAATCAGCACGACGACGACGGCGACAGAGAGGCCCTCGGCGTGCGTCGCGAGCGCCGGAACCCGCAAGAGCGCCGGCCGAAGCCTCGCCGCAAACGTGGCCCCGCCAAACGCGCCCGCCACCGTGCTGATGACCGTGATGCCAATCTGGACCGTGGCGAGGAAGCGCTCGGGGTTCGAGCGCAGCCGCTTCACCGCCCGCGCCCGCTTGCTCCCTGTGGCGACCAGCGAGGCCAGGCGCGAGCCGCGCAGGGAGACGACAGCAATCTCGGTACCGGCGAGGACCCCACTCAGCAAGGTCAGCCCGAGGATGATTAGCAGCTCAGCTAGAATGATCGCCTCCTGTCTGGATTCGATTCAGTTCTAGCGCGCTCGGATGGGCGCGTCGGCGCCGCCGGGTGCGCGCCGGGCTCATCGGGTTTATAGAAGGGCCCCTCCGCGCGCCGGGGTCCGGGGGGCTCGCCCCGACGCGCAGAAGGGTAGTCAGAAAGTCCAGCGCAGCGTCGTTGAGCCAGCGCCGACCGAGACCGCGGGCATCGGGCCTTTGGGCGCCCGCCCACGACCCAGAGAGGAATGCCCACGCCCGCGAAGACCAGGCTGCCGGCGATCAAGGGGAGCCCGATGAAGGCGACCGCGATGCCACCCCCGTTGCTGGCGCTGCCCGCGCCCGCCGCGGAGACGCCGACCCCGGTGAGGAGCATTGTCGCGCCGACCCCGGTGAGCACGATGCCGGTGACCATCCTGCCGGTGCTGCGGTGAGCCGGCGGCGGCTCGACGGGCGCGGGAACAGGCGCTGAGACAGGGGCCACCGGCGCGAGGGCCGCCGGAGGAGGCGCACCATCGGCCAGCGCCCCGGTGGAAGAAGAGGTGAGGACAGCGACGGCGAGGAGGCTGTAAGCCAAGCTTCATGAAGCGGTCATCCCACAGATCGTCCGACAGAGGCAGAGATCAGCGTGAGGAGGCGTTCATGAGCTCCGGGGCCCGCCGCGCCACCCTGCTCGCTAGGTCGTGGACTGCTTGGTGGGCACGCCCTGCTCGCCCACCGTCACGATATCCGTCGCGCCATGACGCTCCAGGATCTTCTTGGCGCGGGTGCGGGCCTCGGCGTCCTCGACGTGAATGGAGACCAGGATATTGCCGCCCTTGATCTTCCCCTCGTACTGCTTGGCTTCCACCTCCGGGATCCCCATGCCGATCAGGGCGCCGGTGACGCCGCCGAGGGCCGCGCCCGCCGCCGCGCCGCTGAGGGCCGCCAGGATCGGACCGGCCGCGATGAAGGGCCCGAGGCCGGGAATGGCGAGGGCGCCAATGCCCGCGAGGAGGCCGAGCGTTCCTCCGATCGCGCCGCCCGCGCCCGCGCCCGCCACCGCGCCTTCGGGCGCCTTGGTGTTCTGCTCGTGCGCGAAGTCGCGGGTCCCGCTCTTGTCCGGGAAGAGCGCCGAGATATCGTTGTTGGCGAAGCCGCTGTTGCGCAGATCGTCAACGACCGTCTCCGCCTGAGCGTGGTTGGAAAGGAGGCCCAGGACTGCTTTGTTCGATGCCATGTTGTTTGTTCTCCCCTGGCGGCTCAGTTGGCCGCGATTTCGAGCTGGTTGTCGACGCGCTTTACCCCGTCCGTGCCGGTCGCGATGGCGGCGATGTCCGCCTTCTCTTTGTCGCTCTTCACCGGGCCACGGAGCGTGACGACCGAGCTCACGGTGATGATCTTGACGTTCTTGGCCGTCATCGAGAGCGCGTCGTTCTTCATCACCCCCTGGCGGACCTTCTGGGTGATCGTGCGGTCGACCTCGTTCTCCCCCTGGTCGCCCGGGGTGAGCGCCGCCGTGTTGCGGTCACGCTCGTTGACCTTGGTGTTGTCGGCGGGAGCGCCGACGGGGCTGCCCTTGTCACAGCCGGTGGCCACGAGCATCAGACCGATGAAGATGGCTGTTTTCATGGTGCTTTGTTTTCTCTCTGGGTCTCTGGTGAAGCGCGGCTCAGGCGAGGGCGCGGCGGCGGGCGATGGCGTGATAGGCGACGACCACCATGATCGCGCCGAGGAGGGACATCACGAAGCCGGCCGGCTCCCCTTCGCGGTAGAGCGAGAGCCCACGACCGAGGAATCCTCCGAGGAACGAGCCCGCGACGCCGAGGAGCATCGAGATGACCCAGCCGCCGGGATCCTTGCCGGGGACGATGAAGCGAGCGATGGCGCCGACGATGAGACCGAAGATGAGAAACAGAATGAGTTGCATGAAGGCCTCGGTGAGACGACGCAGCCGCGCGCGTCGATCCAGATGAAGGGTCAATCGGTATTGACGCAGGAGGGCGCCTTTCAGGCTCCATCGCTTGCGGTGTGTGAAAGGGGCGTTTAGCAAGGCATGGGCCAAGGCCCAGCATCCCCCGGTCACGCCCCGATCACGCCGCGATTCCGCGGAAAGTCAGCGCGCGCCGGCCGACCGAAGCGAAGGGGCCTGTGGCATTGCGCTACACTGGCACCGCGCCGCCCCGTGGCTTTACGTCGTAGGGAATTCCCCTCGCCGAGACCTCGCGCGGGGGTCGTCCAGTCGGTCGGCGCCTTCCTACGTCCGCCCCGGCGGCCGTCCGAGGCACCCTACTATGTCCCTGAGCCGGGACCTCGCATGGCGCAGCTGCCTCTCCGTACCGAGGAGCGCCCTCCATGAATCATATATCATATGACTTATGTCCCGAGCCGGGACCTAGCTTTGAGCCGCGACGCTTCCGGCGCTCCCTGAAAGCGTCACCTCAACGCCCTCTCCTCGCAAGAGAGGGCGTTGAAATCCTTTCAACGGGCCGCCGGGTCCCCAGAAAACTTGGCCCAGCTTGGGGGGCTGACGTACGGCCGCTGGAGGGGACGCCCTCGCTGGAAACCGGACACGCAGTTCAAGGAGTTGGTACTGGAGCCGGAGTTCGACGATCGGCTTTGCGCCCACTGCGCGCGCTTCACATACATCTATGAGCACCGGGACCGGCGGCTCTACACGATGGACGACGGCCCGTTGCACTTGGTGAGCAAACTCGCTCATTGTCCCGTCAAGGACTGCCTCGGGCACACCGAGGTGATCGCTTCGGTCGCCGAGATGAACCTCTCGCCGCCCCACTGGAGGATCGACTGGGAGCTCTTTCTGTGGATGGGGCACCGTCGATTTGCCCGGAGCTGGAGCGTTCCGCAGATTCGTTCGGAGATGAAGGACAGCTTCGGGATCGTGGTGTCCCCGGATCTGATCGAGGACGACGTCGGGCGCTATCAGGTGATGGTGGCGGCCCGCGAGAGCGACCCTGAAAATCTGGTGAAGGAGTACCGAAAGGTCAAGAGCCTCATCCTCACGATTGATGGGCTGCAACCCGAGAAGGGGCACGAGACCCTTTACGTGGTGCGCGAGTTGACGACCCAACGCATCCGGTTCGCCCTCCCGCTGCTGTCGAGCACGCGCATCGTCCATCGACATTCTCATGGCCGGCGTGATGGATCGCTTCGCTCCGGGGCTCTTCGTGAAGGTCTGCAATGACGCGCTCCCAAACGACAACCTCGATCTGGAACGGTGGTTCCGGCTCCCCAAGGGACACGAGCGGCGGATCCACGGGCACGCCCATGCCGGCGTACGCATCGTCATCAAGGGGCCGACGCTCTTGCCGCCCCTCGACGCACACGTGCGTCATCCCGCCCCTTTCACGGCGGCCGACCTGATCCCCTACAGAGACGCTCCAACTCCACCGTCCCAACGTGACGCCGAACTCCGGCGCACGATCATGCGCAGGGCCCGCTCACGAAAGGAGCGCCCGAAGTTGCTCGCGGAACTCGAACGCAGGTACCAGGATTCTCTGGGTACGTAGCGGCCCGTTGCCTTACTTCGAGCCGTTGGCATCCTGATTATTGATTGCGAACGGTGGCGCGAACCCACGGAGGACGATCTTCAGTGGCAGCGCAGGATAGGAAAAGACCTTCTCGCGTGGATTGAGGCGCACATTCACGGTTCGGTCCCGACAGTAAGCCCCAGCCGGATCTGCGCCCGCGTCCCAACCACATCCCGAAACGTCGTCGCCCAGTCGTTGTACCAGCGCCGCCGCTTCTTCAACGCCGCGAGCTGCTCTTCCTCGGCCTGGGCAAGCTGCTCCGGCGTGGCCACGGCCGGAAGAGCACCCTCTTTGCGCCGACGAACACGAGCATCCCAGCCTTGAGCGCCCGATCGCCGAGCAGGATCGGGAGCAAGGCCTGATCCGACGCATACCGCGCGACCTGCGCTTC
>Ga0105048_10000533_pt1 | contig 59016 bp, 59 predicted proteins | sample MAT05_FD_78382 | JGI IMG/M metagenome (GOLD analysis project Ga0105048, IMG submission 78382) | Freshwater microbial communities from Lake Fryxell liftoff mats and glacier meltwater in Antarctica - MAT-05 | ecosystem: Environmental > Aquatic > Freshwater > Ice > Liftoff microbial mat | place... | reverse complement strand
GCCCTGCCCGAATGGGCCGCGACGCTGGGCATGGTGTTTTCGATCATGCTGTGGATGCCGTCGTGGGGTGGCATGATCAACGGTCTGATGACGCTGTCCGGCGCGTGGGACCGGCTGCGCACCGACCCGGTGCTGCGGATGATGGTGGTTGCCATCGGGTTCTACGGGATGTCGACCTTCGAGGGCCCGGTGATGAGCATCAAGGCCGTCAACTCGCTGTCGCACTATACCGACTGGACCATCGGCCACGTCCACTCGGGTGCGCTTGGCTGGAACGGCATGATCACCTTCGGCGCGCTTTACTTTCTGACGCCCCGTCTGTGGAACCGCGAAGGGCTGTATAGCCTGCCGCTGGTGTCCTGGCACTTCTGGCTCGCCACCATCGGAATCGTGCTTTACGCCTCTGCGATGTGGGTGTCGGGCATCATGGAAGGCCTGATGTGGCGCGAAGTCGACGCCAACGGCTTTCTCGTCAACGCCTTCGCCGACACCGTCGCCGCCAAATGGCCGATGAACATCGTGCGTGGTCTTGGCGGGGTCCTGTATCTGATCGGCGGCATCATCATGTGCGTCAACCTGTGGAAAACGGTGTCGTCGCAGCCGGGCCGCAGCCCGGTCGCTGCCGCCATCCCCGCTGAATGAACGAGGAATCCCATGTCCATCCTTGACAGACACAAACCCATCGAGCGTCACGCAACCCTGCTGCTGGCGCTCAGCTTTGCGGTGGTCACCATCGGTGGTCTGGTGCAGATCGTGCCGCTGTTCTACCTTGAGAACACCATCGAGAAGGTCGAAGGGGTGCGCCCCTATACACCGCTCGAACTGACCGGCCGCGATATCTATATCCGCGAGGGCTGCTACGTCTGCCACAGCCAGATGATCCGCGCGATGCGTGACGAGGTCGAGCGGTATGGCCACTACTCGCTGGCGGCCGAGTCGATGTATGACCACCCGTTCCAGTGGGGGTCCAAGCGCACCGGCCCCGACATCGCCCGCGTCGGAGAGCGGTATTCCGACGCCTGGCATGTCGACCACCTGACCGATCCGCAGTCGGTGGTGCCCGAGTCGGTGATGCCGAAATACGGCTATCTGCTGAACCGGATGATCGAGGGCGACTATGTCGAGGATCTGATGGCAACCCACCGGATCGTCGGCGTGCCCTACTCGGACGGGATGCTGGAAAACGCCAAGCTTGATTTTGTCACCCAGGCCGATCCCGCACTGGACTATGCCGGGGTGCAGGAACGCTATTCCGGCGTGCAGGTGCGCAATTTCGACGGCGCGCCGGGCACCTCGGAAATGGATGCGCTGATCGCCTATCTGCAGGTGCTTGGCACGATGGTCGATTTTTCGACCTTCATCCCAGACCCGAACCGGTAAGGAGCCATCATGCAAACCTATAGCCTGCTGCGCGAATTTGCCGACAGCTGGATGCTGCTGACACTGACGCTGATCTTTGTCGGCATCATTGGCTGGGCGTTCCGCCCCGGCAGCCGAAAGACCCACACTGACGTGGCCGCCTCGATCTTCCGCAATGAAACGCGCCCCGCTCCCTCGCCAGTTCCAGACAAGGAAACCCCGTAAATGGCCGACGATCCAGAAGACCGGGTTCCCGAAAACAAGGTATCCCCACCCGAACGCCGCTATCCCGACACCAAGGCAGTGACCAGGAAAAAGATCGTCGGGCAGGTGCAGAACACCGGCCACACCTGGGATGGGATCGAGGAATACGACAACCCCCTGCCGCGCTGGTGGGTCTGGACCTTCTATGCCTGCATCGTGTTCGCGCTGGTCTATGCCATTCTGTATCCCGCCTGGCCGATGCTGACCCGGGCCACACCGGGGGTGCTCGGCTACTCGACCCGCGCCGCGGTCCAGACCGACATCCGGCGGGTCGCAGATGCCAATGCCCCGATCCGCGCGCGGATCGAAGCCGCCGACCTGACCACCATCGCCGCCGACCCGGACCTGCTGCAATATGCGACCAATGCCGGTGCGTCGATCTTCCGCACCAATTGCCGGACATGCCATGGCTCGGGCGCTGCCGGGGTGCAAGCCTCGGGTTATCCCAACCTGCTGGACGATGATTGGCTGTGGGGCGGCGACATCGCCAGCATCCACACCACCCTCACCCACGGCATCCGCAACACCACCGACCCCGATGCGCGGTATTCGGAAATGCCGAAGTTCGGCGAGATCCTGACGCCCGACGAAATCGGCCAGGTGGTGCAGCATGTCCGCTCCATCTCGGGGCAGGAGCATGACGCCGCGCTGGCCACCGCTGGGGCCACGGTGTTCGCCGACACCTGCACCGCCTGTCATGGCGCGGCGGGCGAAGGCAACCGCGACCTTGGCGCGCCGACCCTGACCGATGCGATCTGGCTCTATGGCGGTGACGTCGCGTCGCTGACCGCCACGGTCACCAACGCCCGATTTGGCGTGATGCCGAACTGGAGCCCCCGCCTGTCCGAGGCCGACATCCGCTCGGTCGCCGTCTACGTGCACGGTCTGGGCGGCGGCGAATGACACGACCGGCGGGCCGTTCGCGGCCCGCCTGCTTACCGCCCGCCTGCTTACCGCCCGCCCGCTAACCGCCCGCCTGCTTTCCAACGGAGCATTCCGATGGAAAAACCTGACGCGGGTCCGCCACCGGACCTGCGCCCGCCGATCATCTGGAGCGACCCCTTGTCCCCGACCGATATCCAGCCCACGCGCCTTTATGCCGCCCGCGAACCGGTGTTTCCGCGCCGGGTCAAGGGCAAGTTCCGCACGCTGAAGTGGTGGATTCTGGGGGTGACGCTGGGCATCTACTACATCACCCCCTGGCTCCGCTGGGACCGGGGCCCGAACCTGCCGGATCAGGCGGTGCTGATCGACCTCGCGGGGCGGCGGTTCTTTTTCTTCATGATCGAAATCTGGCCGCACGAATTCTACTTCGTCGCCGGACTGCTGATCATGGCCGGGCTTGGGCTGTTCCTGTTCACCTCGGCCCTGGGCCGGGTGTGGTGCGGCTATGCCTGCCCGCAAACCGTGTGGACCGATCTGTTCATCCTGGTCGAGCGGTGGGTCGAGGGTGACCGCAACGCCCGCCTGCGGTTGCACCGGCAGGCATGGTCGCTGGAAAAGGTCCGCAAGCGGGCCCTGAAATGGGCGGCCTGGCTGCTGATCGCGGTGTCGACCGGCGGTGCCTGGGTGTTCTACTTTGCCGATGCGCCGACGCTGATGTCCGAACTGCTGACCGGGCAGGCGCACCCCATCGCCTGGGCCTTCATTGCCGGGCTGACGGCCACCACCTTTGTGTTCGGCGGGTTCATGCGAGAACAGATCTGCATCTACGCCTGCCCCTGGCCCCGGATTCAGGCCGCGATGATGGATGAAGACACCCTGACCGTCGCCTACCGCGGCTGGCGGGGCGAGCCGCGCGGCAAGCTGGCCAAGGGCGAGGTCGCCCCCGCTGAGGCCAAGGGCGAGGTCGCCCCCGCTGACGCCAAGGGCGACTGCATCGACTGCATGGCCTGCGTCAACGTCTGCCCCACCGGCATCGACATCCGCGATGGCCAGCAACTGGCCTGCATCACCTGTGCTTTGTGCATCGACGCCTGTGACGACACCATGGCGAAAATCGGCAAGCCTAGGGGATTGATTGATTATCTGGCGCTGACCGACGAGGTGGCCGAACGCGCGGGCAAGCCGGTAAAGCCGGTGTGGACGCACATCCTTCGGCCGCGCACGATCTTGTATACCGTGCTGTGGAGCGGGGTCGGCGTCGGGCTGGTGGCGGCGCTTTTCCTGCGTTCGGACATCGGAATGCATGTGACGCCGGTGCGCAATCCGACGTTCGTGACGCTGTCGGACGGGGCGATCCGCAACACCTATGACCTGCGGTTGCTGAACAAGCACGGCGAGAGCCGCGAATTCCGCATCTCGCTGGTGTCGGACGAGGCGTTCGATCTGTCACTTGAAGGGCAACAGGGACAGACCGTCATGGTTCCGGGCAACGCCACCACGACGCAGCGCCTTTACATCGTGGCCAAGGCGGGAAGCCATGCCGCAGCAGAAGACCGGTCCGACCTGCGGCTTTGGGTCGAGGATCTGGCCAGCACCGACCGGGTCCACAGCGACACGATCTTCAATGGAAAGGACGACTGACATGGGCGAACTGACGGGACGACACGTTCTGGCGATCACCGCAGGGGCGTTTGCCGTCGTCATCGGCGTGAACATCACGCTGGCCTATCAGGCGGTTGCGACCTTTCCGGGGCTGGAGGTCCGCAACTCCTACGTGGCAAGCCAGACCTTCGATGCCGACCGGACGGCCCAGCAGACCCTTGGGTGGACGCTGGTCAGCGCCTACGAGAACGGCCGCCTGACGCTGACCTTCCGCGATACCGCAGGCCTGCCCGCGCCGGTGCAAAGCCTGACGGTGCTGGTCGGGCGCGCAACCGTGTCGCGCGACGACATCCACCCCGAATTCAGCCGGACCGGCGGACAGTTCGCCACCGTGCTGGATCTGCCGCCGGGCAAATGGCTGTTGCAGGTCGAGGCGATGGCCAGCGACGGCACCCCGTTCCGCCAGCGTCTTGACCTGACCGTGAAAGGCTGACCGCCGTGAGCATCGCCCTGCAACGACCGTCGCCGATGGCCTGTCCCGCCTGTGCCGCGGCCCCCGCCGCCGAACGGCTGGCGGCGCTGACACCGCCCCGGAACGCGCGGCTGATGCTGTCGCTGCCCACGGCCCATTGCGCGACCTGCATGACCACTGTCGAGCGCGGGCTGGAAGCGGTGCCGGGGGTCCGTTCGGCCCGCGTCAACCTGACCCTGCGCCGGGTCAGCGTCGAGGCGGCGCCCGACATCAGCGCCGAAAGCCTGGTCTCGGTGCTGAAGGGTCTGGGGTTCGAGGCGCACGAACTGGACCCAAGCCTGCTGTCGGCCACCGAGACCGATCGCCAGGGGCAGGACCTGCTGATGCGTCTGGGTGTGGCCGGGTTTGCGATGATGAACGTCATGCTGCTGTCTGTGGCGGTGTGGTCGGGTGCCGAAGATGCGACGCGCGACATGTTCCACTGGATTTCGGCGATGATTGCGCTGCCCACGGTGGCGTTTGCCGGTCAGCCGTTCTTTCGCAGTGCCGCGCGGGCGCTGATGGCGCGGCGGCTGGGCATGGATGTGCCGATCTCGCTGGCGCTGATCCTTGCGTCGGGCATCTCGCTTTACGAGACGGCGATGGGCGGCGAGCACGCCTATTTCGACGCTGCGGTGTCGCTGACCTTCTTCCTGCTGGCGGGCCGCTATCTTGACCATCGCACCCGTGCCGTGGCCCGCTCGGCGGCCGAGGAACTGGCGGCGCTGGAGGTGCCCCGCGCTTGTGTGCTGAGGGGCGGTGCCGAGGTGGTGCTGCCCCTGTCCGAGGTTGCGCCGGGTGATCTGGTGCGGGTGCGGCCCGGCGGGCGGATGCCCGTCGACGGGATCGTCACCGACGGCAGCAGCGAGGTTGACCGATCGCTGTTGACCGGCGAAAGCCTGCCCGCCTATGCGGGCCCCGGCAGTGTCGTCAGCGCGGGCGAGGTCAATCTGACCGGCCCGTTGACGCTGCGGGTCATCGCGGCGGGGCGGCATTCGTCGCTGCACCGGATGGCTGATCTGGTGGCCGTCGCCGAAAGCGCCAAGACGCGCTACACCAGCCTCGCGGAACGGGCTGCGCGGCTTTATTCGCCGCTGGTGCATCTGCTGTCGTTCGGCGCCTTCGGGTTCTGGATGTGGCAAACCGGGGGCGAGCTGCGCTTTGCCATCAACATCTCGGCGGCGGTGCTGATCATCACCTGCCCCTGCGCGCTTGGGCTGGCGGTGCCTGCGGTGGTGACGGCGGCCAGCGGCAAGCTGTTTCGCAAGGGATTGCTGATCAAGCACGGCACGGCGCTGGAGCGGTTGGCCGAGGTTGACACCGTGGTGTTCGACAAGACCGGCACGCTGACGCTGGGACAGCCGCAGCCGCTGGACCTGGACCGCCATCCGCCCGACGTGCTGGCGGTTGCCGTGGCGCTGGCTGCGGCCTCGTCGCATCCGCTGGCCGTGGCGCTGGCCGTGGCGCTGGCCGAGGCGCTGGCCGTGGCGCTGGCGGGGCAGGGGGTTGCGCCTGCGACGGTGACGGGCCTTCACGAGGTGCCGGGCCATGGCATCGAGGGGCTGTGGCAGGGCCAGAGGGTGCGTCTGGGGCGGCCCGACTGGGTGGGGGCTGCGGCGTTGCCGGTGACGGCGACCTACCTGTCGGTCAACGGCGCGACCCACGCATTCGCCTTTGCCGACCGGCTGCGGCCCGGAGCCGAGGCGGCGGTGGCCGCCCTGCGCGCCCAGGGGCTGCGGATCGTTCTGCTGTCGGGCGATGTGGCGGGCGCTGTCGGGGACCTGGCCAACCGGCTGGGCATCGCCGACTGGTCTGCCGGGGTGCTGCCCGAGGAAAAGGCCGCCGTCGTGGCCAGACTGACGGCGCAGGGCCACCGCGTGCTGATGGTGGGCGACGGGCTGAACGATACCGCGGCGCTGGCGGGGGCCCATGTCTCGATCAGCCCCGCCTCGGCACTGGACGCCGCGCGCACCGCGTCGGATGTGGTGCTGCTGGGTCACGACATGGCGCCGATCGGCGACGCGCTGCGTATCGCGCGGCAGGCCCGGCGGCGGATCAAGCAGAATTTCGCCATCTCGGCGCTGTATAACGTGGTGGCGGTGCCGCTGGCGCTGATCGGGCTTGCGACGCCGCTGGCGGCGGCGCTGGCGATGTCGCTGTCGTCGATCACCGTGTCGCTGAACGCCCTGCGGTTGAGGTAGCGATGGACATTCTGACCTATCTTATTCCCGTGTCGCTGTTGCTGGGCGGCGTCGGCCTTGTGGCGTTTTTCTGGGCGCTCAAGGACCATCAGTTCGATGATCCCGAGGGCGATGCCAGCCGCATTCTCAAGCCCGATTGGGAGGACCACCCGAAACCCTGAGCGGCCCCCCCCCGCCGGGATGACGACCGCCAGATGTTGCACATCGCCTTGCCTGCGCGTAGGTTGAAGGCAAGGCTGCGCCTTGCGCGGATCACCAAAGACGGGACGCCTCTATGGGAGTGGTCGACCTTCCTCGCCTGACACAGAATTGTCAAAGCTGCCCGATCCGTCACAGGGCGGTTTGCGCGTCCTGCGAGCCGGACGAGCTGAATGCGCTGGAGCGGATCAAGTATTACCGCAGCTTTCAGGCCGGCGATCCGATCATCTGGACCGGCGACGCCATGGACTTTGTGGCCACCGTCATCAGCGGTGTCGCCACGCTGACCCAGACGATGGAGGATGGGCGGCGGCAGATGGTGGGGCTCTTGCTGCCGTCAGACTTCATGGGCCGGCCCGGCCGCGCCCGCGCCACCTATGACGTGGTTGCCGCAACCGACCTGCGCCTGTGCTGTTTCCGCCGCAAGCCGTTCGAGGACATGCTGCAACAGACCCCGCATCTGTCGCAGCGTCTGCTGGTGATGGCACTGGATGAACTTGACGCCTCGCGCGACTGGCAATTGCTGCTGGGTCGCAAGACCGCGCTGGAAAAGATCGCGACGTTGCTGGTCATTCTCGCCCGGCGGTCGGCAATCGAAAACCAGACGACGGCGGCGCTGTCCATCGGCCCGCTGGCCGTCGACCTGCCGCTCAGCCGCGAGCAGACGGCAGATTATCTGGGGCTGACGCTGGAAACCGTCAGCCGCAAGATCTCGGCCCTGCGCCGCAGCGGCATGATCGCGCTGGAAGGCAACCGGCGCGTGACGATCAAAAGCCTCGCCGCCCTGCGCCTTGTGTCCGGCGAGCATGACCCCGAACGCCCCGCAGACCGCGAGCGGGCCTGACCGGCTGACCCGGGGGCACCGGGCCAAGCTGTCATTTGACCAGCCGCACGATATAGCCGCTTGGACTATCATGGCTGGGTCCGGCAGGAAGGCGTGCCAGCAAATGGTTGACGATGCGCAGCGGCACCAGCGCCCGTGATCCGGTGGTCACAATGTCCGAGATCACATGGCTGCGCCGGCCAAAGCCCACAACCGACACCCTTGAAAAGTCGCGAAACAACTCCTCAAGTCCGCTGCCGGTCAACCGCTGAAAATCAAACGGATCGCCGTGCACCCGGAACAGGAAGGGTATCGAGAGCAGACAAGTGCCGCCCGGCCGCAGGACGCGCCGGATTTCCGCAGCGGCCACGGCGGGACGGCGCAGATGTTCGAACACCTCGATGGCAAGAACCGAATCAAAGCTCTCGTCGGCAAAGGTGATCTCGTGCGCATCCATCTGCCGATCGACGGCGTTATTGGCCGGGTCGATATCCGTCAGACACACGCCCCGTGCACCCGTCAGCATCCGGCGATAGGGCTCATACCCCGCGCCGATCACCAGAACCTCGCCCGTCAGGCCCGGCAGTTGGCCGAATATGGCCCGTTCCAGCAGCAGCCGGTGTGCCGTGCGGAACAGCCTGCGGTGCCATTTGCGTTCATCATGCGCCACGTCGGTCTCCGTTCGAGAATGGGTTTTCCAGCATCGGGCAGGGGGTCACGCAGCCGGCCCGGCAGCCGCCACCCCCGCCAGAAGCGCCGCAACCTTGGGTCCATACGTCTGGATGGAATACTCGGCAACCACCTTGCGGCGACCAGCCTCGCCCATCCGCCGCCGCAGGTCCGGATCGGCGAGCAGCGTATCAAGCCTGTCGCGCCATTCGGTTTCGGTCGAAGCCAGAAACCCGTTCACCCCATGCTCGACAACCGAGGCGTTCACCCCGATCGGCGATGCGATGACCGGCACACCGCAGGCCATATACTGGATCAGCTTGTAGGCACATTTCCCGCGCGAGATTGGCGTGTCCGTCAATGGCATGATCCCGATATCCAGCCCTTGAATCTGGCGGACCTCGCTGGCTTCCGACCAGTCGGGGAATTCAAAATTCGCGGGCGGTGCTGGCGGTCGCCCCGCGCCGATCGCCCGGAACACCGCCCCCTGACGCGCCATGATGTCGGACAGCATCGCAAGCATCGGCACGCCATGCTCGGCCCAGGTTCGCGGCGTGCCGATCCACCCCACCCGCGGCTTGCCATCCGCAGACGGGAAGGGGCGATGCTGATAGGCCGTGACGTCGACGACCGTCGGGATGATCTCGACCCGCCGCGCCCCTGCCGCCCGTGCATGGTCGGCCAGATAGGGGTTTCCGGCAAAGACCATGGCCGAGTTTGCCATCACCCCGTCGATCTTGCTGCCCAGCAACGCCCGCACGGCAGCAAGCCGGTGCTGGTCATAGCTGTGATAGACCGCGTCGTCATAATCGCTGACCACCGGCACCCCGCGCGGCATCAGGCGATGCTCGATGGCAAACGGAACCCAGGGCAGGGCCTCTTTCTCGAGCCAGATCACATCGGCGCCAGTCGCCGCGCGCAACTGCTGCAACCGATTGCCGAAATACCTGATCATCCCGCGCCGCGGCCGCGCGCCACTGTAAAGCCGCGCCAGATAAGCATCGTCAAAGAAGCTGGCCACCTCAACCTCGAAACCGGCGGCAGCCAGATAGGGCAGATATTGCTGCGTGCGCAGGCGGGTCGAAGCGCCAAGGCGGGAATAGCGCGACAGGATGTGGAGCTTCATTGACGCGCTTTCGTCGGGGGCGCCACGCCGCAGACCCTGTATCGACCGGGCGCCATCTTGGGAAACATCGAAATCAATAGAGGTACCGGACGTTGGCAGGAACGCCGAACAGCCAGGACTGATAGGGGGTAAAGCATTGTTTGAAATGCGAAGATTCCTGTGTCCAGATTATCAGCACCAAAACCAGCAAAACATAGGGAGCGGCTGCAAAAAATGCTCTGGACCCTGACATCTGCAGATAGGGCAGCCGTGCGAAAATCATCGCCTGGATCGGAATCAGATAGTAGCCCAGCCGGTCGCCGATTACCGCCGATACCGGCACAATCAGGATCAGGCCAACCATCATCAGTGCGCCGACACTGACCAGCGTGTCATCCTGGGGAAAGCTGCGCCGCCATTTGCCGCGGACCAGCAGGAAATAGGCCACACCCGTGATCAGAAGCAGACCCGCCCTGGCGGCGGCCCCTGCCGCATCGACGCCCGTCCCGACATAGCGCGTCACGGCCAATTCCGCCGATGCGCCTGTCAACAGGACGAACCCACCGGGAATGGCAAGCACGGCAGCAAGGATCAGCCGACCAAACGAGAACTGCCCACCGACCAGCGGGGCCAGCAGCAGGAAGATGATGGCGCTGTTGTGAAACGTGCTGGCCAACGCCGTCCACGCGACAAACCAGAACAACCGCTTGTCGATGAATGACGAGAAAGCAATGCACAGCAGCCCAATTGCGACTCCCTGCCGAAGGGCGGACATCGGCATGTTGATGATCAGGATCGGAAACAGCAGGATCAGAAATCCGAGCGGGTCTGGCTGCCGCCGTGCCAGCACGTGCACGCCGATGAAAAACGGCAGTGTGGATGCCACGTTTATCCACGGATAGGACAGCCCCAGTGACTGCAGGCCGTGCATCAGGGCCCACCACGTCGGCTCTCGCAGCGTCAAGGCGTTCACAAACGTCGACGTCTGCTGAATCTGCCACTGGTTCAGATACCCGGTCCAGTCGCAGCCAACCTCGAAACGAAAGGCCGAAAACACGACCAGAAGCGCCAGCACGACCCAGTAGACCTTATCCCGCACGCGCCCACGCCGCATCAGCGCGTAGCGCAGCAGGATCAGCAGATTGAAGATCGCCGGATACAGGATCATTGGACGCGGAAGACCTCTGGTTCATCAACGAGGGTGTCCCACGGTGACGTTCTTTGGGGCGAAAAGCCGATTGTGGTCAGGGCGCCGGTCACTTCGCAATGTCCTTGCAGGCGTTCTCCCGATCAAGGATGCCTGCGTAAACGTCAGCATAGGCGCTTGTCCCGTTGGTCAGCGAGAAAATCTCCTCAGCCGCCGCCCGACACCGCCGCGCCAGATCGGGATCGGACCAGAGGTCCAGCAGCGCATCCAGCGTTTTTCCCATCGCTTCGGGCGTGTTGGCGGTGGCGAGAACGCCGACCCTGTGCCCGGTCACGATCTGCGCGACATCGCCCACGCCTGCGTTGGCGACCACAGGCAGACCGCAGCCCAGACCTTCGGCCATCCGCGTCGGCGAGCGGCCACGTTCCGATATCTCGTCACCGGCATAGAACATCACATTGACACTGTGGCGCTGCAACGCCGCGTGAACCCGCTCCGGCGGCATCGGATGGATGTCGAGCCGCTGCTGCAAGCCCGATCCCGTGCCGAAAGCCGCCCGCACCGCTGCCGGGTCGTCCCGCGTGACGATATGGAACCGCGCATCGGGATCGCGCGCCGCGACCACCGCAAAAAAACCGGCCAGCCAGTCGATCCTGAACCACCCCGTCAGCACCGACCCGAGGCAGGCATAAACCCGCGGTTCCGTCACCGGAACCGCTGCGGGCACGAACCGGTCGAGGTCGGCGCAGGTCGGGATCACCACAATTCTCTGGCCCGCCAGATGTTGCGGATACACCGCGCGAAGATGATCCACCGCCGCATGGGTCAGACAGACTACGGTTGCCGCCCGTCGCAGGCAGGCCCGTTCGGCCGCCACGATCGCACGGTGACTCCGCGACCCGCGCCGCAGCCGTCCCGCGGTGATCATTTCGTCCGGCCACAGCGCGCGCATGTCGAAGATGAACGGCGTCCCCGTCAAACGGTTGACCAGCAAAGCCACCGCCGCCGGAATATACGACCGCGCGTGGATCAACCGGGCCCTGCCGCCCGACACCTCGCGCAGGCACAGCCACAGAAACAGCACCATGCTCCAGGCAGGGGCGATACCGCGCGGGCGCAGATGCAACCGCTGCGGCAGCCAGCGGATGCCATGCGCCCTGCAATCGGCCCTGACCCGCGCCATCGCCGCCGTATCGGCAAGATCCGCCGCCTTTTCAAAACTGATCAGCGTGACCGAGTAAAGCAACGACAGCCCCCGCAGGTAGGACAGCACCTGACTTTGGCCCAACGGCTCGAGCAGGCCGTTGCGGGTGATATAAAGGGTGGGGGTCATGGGCGCGCCAAAAGGTCAAGATATCGCTTGGCCGCAATTCCAGGTGCGAAATCGGTGGCTCGCCTGCGCAACGCGTCCGTATCGTGGGGTGATGAAAGCGCCGTGTCGATTGCGGCCGCAAGTGCAACAACATCACCGACCGGAACCAGGGTTCCAAACTTGCCACCTGCAAGAATCTCAGCCGGGCCAGACGGGCAATCGGTGGAGACCACGGGCGTGCCGCAGGCCAGAGCCTCGACGATCACATTGCCGAAACCTTCATAATTTGACGATAGAACGAACAGATCGGCCGTGCAATAGAACGGTGTGGGATCTGCGTGAAAACCGACAAAGATCACGCGGTCAACGATTGCCAGTTCGGCCGCAAGGTTACGCAAATCAGCCTCGCCCGTTCCGGTGCCCACCAGCATCAATCGGGCATCCGAACGCGCCAATCTGGCGAAAGCGCGCAGCAACAGGTTATGGTTCTTGGACGCCTTCAAACTGCCAACCGTCACGATCCGTGTCCCATGCGGTGAGGACCACAAAGCTTCTATATCCCGCATCACCGTCTCGACGGGTGAGGGGCGAATCGGCACAGGATTGTGCACGACCTCAAATGACTTGAGAGGCAAACCCGACAAGGCCGACAGATCACCAGCAACACCACCAGATACCGCAACGAGCGCATCGGCCAGCCGATAGGAAACAGCAATACTGCCGCGAAGCAAGGTTTGATGGACGCGGCCCCTGATGTCGTATTGCATCGACAGAAGCGAGTGCTCGGAAACGACAATACGCCCACGATAGCCGACAAGCCGCATCAGTGGGGCAATCGCTGTCAAAGGCCACATTGCGGCAAGAAGAGCGTCGGGTCGTTCATTCCGAAGATATTTAGCAAGGGCGAGCGGCACCTGCCGCGCCCGTTTAACGCCAAGATCCACAACTGAGAACTGGGACAGAGCATCGCTCAGTAATTCCCCACGTGCCTGCATCAGAACAAATTCGACCGCATGGCCCATCTTCGAGAATTCAGACGCGAGATCAAGGTTGACCCTTTCGGCGCCGCCTCCCCGCAAATCGGGCAGCAGGATGGAAATAACGCTCTGGCTCATCTCGATTGATCCGGCAACTGTAAAGCCCGAGAGCCAATAATCTGGAGCGTCACTTCGTTCCAGACGGTGTCGGCCAGGTCTTTTAGCTCTGTTTGACTTGGCGCCTTGAGAACATTCAGTTTTGACAGGATGGCCTTGGCCCAGATCGTGTCCGAAAAGCCCGACACCTCAATTACTCGATCGGCCTGACCGACCACCGCCCATACACCGGCAACTTTATCGTCCCAGTTCATGCAAACAAGATTGCAGCCGGATACAAACGAAAGTATCCCCGCATGCAACCGAGATGCGACCACGTTTTTGACAATGCCTAAGAACGACATCAGATCATCCAGATCGCCAGGGTGGAAAACCTCGAGATCAAGCCCGACTCGATCTTTGATAACGCCATGCATACGCTGCATTTCTTGGAGGTCTTCGGCAGAGCCAGACGTAAAAAGTATGCAGTTCATATCAGCCGCTATGATCTGCGCAGCGAGGTCACAATACGAACTTTCCATCCCGGAAACGAATTCAGAAGCGTCATCAGAGAGCATAATCCTTAGACTCATGATATTAAGGCCGTAAGAATACCTGCGCTGGTCGAATTTGGGTTCTGCGTGCGGGTTGGCCAACCCGAAAACAAGGTCTGGCACAACGGAACAAGGGACCGCTATCTTCACGTTAGCTTCGATACGATGTCTCGACGAATCATCCCGTACTAAAATCTGTTCGGACTGCTGAAGAGCCCGTTGTACCAAGCGCCAGTTCAACGGCTTCATGCTCCTGTCAACGCCCACCCCCACAAAAGACAACGATACTCGGTTTCTCCGGGTGATCCGCCATACTGAATTTATTCTGTCCGAAAACAAGGCAACGTTGTTCTTGATCAACTGACCTCCACCAACTATGACAAGTTCGCAGTCATTGATAGCGTTGCCGAAGTAGCTTTCGTAAACTCGTCGCCCACCGAGGACATACCACTTTATGCGCGATTTAATGGTGTTGGGCAGTAATCGCCCTATCCGACGTTTAACCGATAGTCGGTCAGCTGCAACTTGATCGTCCTTTTGCAGGTGCTTCACCGGCAATCTGCCAAATGAGACCAGCTTCACGTCATAATAGCTGGACATGATGTTTGAGAGCGAACGGGCAATCGCTTGATCTCCAAGATTGGCACTCAGGCACTCGCAAACGATGGCGACTTTGGGTTTCATACGGGCCTTCCCAAGACAATGAGTGCAAATTTGGAAAGTGTCTTGATCTTCTCCTTGAATCCAAATGACGTGTGTCGCACGATGAACACAAGATCGGCAACACTCGGCTTCTCATTGTTGGCCAGTTTAAGTCGAATTTTGCGGGCTGTGCGATCAGGCAGCATCCATTCTCTCAATTGGGCCACCGATGGGGGTGCCAAAAGCTGCCTTTCCAATGCCAAATCTATGTCAGATGAGTACTGATCATATATTGCATCAAAGTTCATGGATTTCAGGGAAGCGGCACCGCTGAGATTTGCCGAATGGACGCGGTACAGGACTCCGATCCGTGGTGACAGGATGTTATCGCCACAGATCAACGATCGCAGCAGCAGTGGCGTGTCTTCGGTTGGGCAATCAGAGTTGAGAGCGCCGAAAATTTCGGCTACACGTCTACGAATGGCTCGTGTGGCTCCAAACGTACGGTGCCGCCAATTCAAGAGATCATGCAGCGTCTGTAGGCTTTGGGTGTTCGGTTGCCGACCGCTTGATCGCCTCCCGATCACATTCCCATCTGCGTTCATGACGTTGGCCGACAGCAGGACTGCAGATGCGGCAGGGTTCTGCGTCAGAAGATCCACTGAAATCTCGGTTCGTTCGGGCAGCGAAATGTCGTCACCCGCCGCAAGCAGAATGATGTCACCTCCTGATTTTTCAAAGACGACGTTCACGTGGCTCGCCAAACCCTGATTGACCGCGTTCTGCCGCAGGATCACCCTGTGCGGTCCCTTATAAACCGCGGCCATTTCCTGCATGATCTCGAAGGTCCGGTCCTTCGAGCAATCATCCGACAGGATGATCTCCAGCGGCTGGTAGGTCTGGGCGAATGCCCCCTCCACCGCTGCGCGGATGTAATTTTCCTGATTGTAGGCAAACAGAGCAAAGGTCACCAGCGGGCGCTCAGGGCTTGTGTCAGGTGTCATCATCGGTCTCCAATGGCCAGCCGAGCCGTGCAAACACCCCGGCGATGCGGCCTGTCAGGCGCCCTTTGGTGCCGATTTTCCGTACCACAACCCGCAGACCGGCAATACCTGTTACCAAGGCGAGCAGCACGCTCGCCACAGCACCGGCAAGTGGCAGGGTCAGCGACAGGCCAAGCAGGGCAAAGGCCAATCCGGCGTGGACGCCGATCAGCCGCACCGACAGGCGTTCCCAACGGAACCCGTATAGCTTGCGCACCAGGATGGCGACCACGAAGAAATAGATCATGTAGGCCGCGAGAAAGGCTGTGCCGGTAATCTCCAGCCCATAGGTTGCAAGACCCCACGCGAAGAACAGAAGATAAAGCAGGTTCCAGGTGATCTGAACCACCAGGGACACCTTTGACCGGGCGGATGCCGCAAAGGCAAATCCCATCGGCCACGACGCCAGCTTGAAGATGTTGCCCACTGTCTGCCATTGCAGCAAGACCACCGCCGGGGTGAAGTCTTCGGAGTAGAGCAGGCGAATGACCCATGGGGCGAGTCCGATCAGCAGCAGCAGCACCGGGCCACCGATGGCCAGCCCAAGCTGCGACTGGTCGTTCATCAGCCGGGTGGTCGCAACCCGGTCCTTGATGACTTCGGCAAGGCGCGGGTAGTAGTCGGCAGACATGGCCGTCAACAGGAATCCCACATAGGTCATGCTGACACCCCACGCGGCCGCGAAGTGACCCGCGGATTCCAGTCCCAGGTCGCGGGTGATCCAGCTGCGCACCAGCAACAGCGTAGCGGCTGTCGCAAGGGTTCCGAGCATGAAGACCGCGCCCAGCTGTGCCATCGGCCGCCACACTCGCCAAAGGTCAGGCAGGCTGGGGCGGACGGTCGTCGGCGGTGGCAGACGTCGGGTGAAATACCAGGCAACAACCACAGTGCCGAGCGGCTGCGCCAGCAGAAACCAGATCAATCCCGCCTGGCCGAACAGCCACACGGCCGTCAGCCCGGCAACGGTGGCCACCAGCGCCCCCAGAACCGTGACGCGGCTAAGGTCGGCAATCCGCCGCATGCCTTGCAACAGAGCGGTCTGCGCCACCGACATCAGGGTCAGAAACACCGCGACACCCACCAGCCCGACTTCGGTCGCAAACTGGTCGGTGCCCATGAGCCAGACCGAGATCGGCTGCCGCAGCAACCAGACCGCCAGCATGGCAATGCCGCCCTGCACCAGATGCGCCGCCAGCAGGACGCGGCGCACGCGCGACAACGCCTGCTCGTCAGCCCGGTCATTCGCAATCTGCCGCACGCTGCTGGATCCCATGCCAAGGCCAGCGGTCCCGGCAGCAATGTCTTTCAAGCTGTTGTACAGGCTAAGCAACCCGATGCCCGATGGCCCCAGCAGCAGCGCCAGCACCTTCATCCGCACGATCGAGATGCCAATGCTGACAACCTGCGCGCCGCCGGTCAGCAGCATAGACCTGATCAGGCCGCGCGAAGACATTGCTAAAGTCGCCTGTTAATCACGGCGGGATTGCCGCCGATGACGCAGTTTTCCGGGAACCTGCCCGCGACGACGGCGCCTGCGGCAAACACCGTTCCTGAGCCGATCACCGAATTCTTCAGAATCGTGACGCGGGATTCGATAAAGACGGTGTCGGAAATTTCAACATTTCCGACCTCGACCATTCCTCCACCATGCCGCGTGCCGGGGTTGAGATCGTCAAAATTGCTGTCAAGAATCAGAGCGTCGTGGCCAATCAGGCAATTCGCACCGCTGTTGATTTCAGCCTTCTCGGCGATCGCCGCAAACCCGTTGTTGATCCAAGTGGTCTTGCCGATGCGGATAGCCGCGCCTTCGCTGCGGCTTTCCAGACAGCAATTCGTCGACCAAAAACCGGGCGAAGAGGTGACCCCGATTCTGACGTTGCTGTCAAACCTGATCTGGCCTTTGCCCATCATCAGCACGGGCTGATACGTGTGCGGCTTTCCTTGAACGCGGACGTTTTGCGACAGCAAGGCATAAGGCAGCCGTCGCAAGAACCGCGTCAGGCGGCGGTAAAGCCCTTTAGCGATCGGTGTGGGCGTCATTGCAGGCCTGCGATGATCTTGTCCACATCGTCCACCGCCAGATGCGGCCCCATCGGCAGGCTTACCACCTCGGCGGCCAGCTGTTCGGCCAGCGGCAGGGCGCCGAACGTGCCGCCCGCATAGGCGGCCTGCAGATGCGGCGGGATCGGGTAGTGGATCAGGCTGCCGATGCCGGCGGCGGTCATCCGGGCCTGCAGCGCCGCGCGGTCGGGGGTGCGGACCACATAGAGATGCCAGACCGGGTTCGTCCAGTTCGGCACCTGCGGCAGGATCAGCCCCGCATCGGCCAGCCCATCGCGATAGCGGTCGGCAATGGTGCGGCGGCGGTCGGTCCAGGCGTCGAGATGCGGCAGTTTCACCCTTAGCACGGCCGCCTGCAACGGATCGAGCCGCGAATTGGTGCCCTGCACCTCGTTCACGTATTTCACCCGGCTGCCATAGTTGCGCAGCACCCGGATGCGGTCTGCCAGATCGGCGCGGTCGGTGGTGATCGCTCCGCCATCGCCCAACGCGCCAAGGTTCTTGCCGGGATAAAAGCTCCAGCAGACGATGTCGCCATGCGCCCCGATGCGCTTGCCCTTGTAGCGGGCGCCGTGGGACTGCGCGCCGTCTTCGACCACGGCGATGCCCCTTGCGCGGGCGAGGGCCAGGATCGGGTCCAGATCGGCGGGCTGGCCGTAAAGATGCACCGGCAGAATGACCTTGGTGTGCGGCGTCAGCGCCGCCTCGATCCGGCCGGGGTCGATGTTGTGGGTTGCCGGGTCAGGCTCGACCGGCACGGGGGTGGCTCCCACCGCCGAGACCGCAAGCCAGGTCGCGATATAGGTGTTGGAGGGCACGATCACCTCATCGCCGGGTCCGACATTCAGCGCGCGCAGCGCCAGCACCAGCGCATCCAGCCCATTGGCCAGCCCGACCGCATGACCGGCCCCGCAATAGGTGGCCCAGTCGGTCTCGAAAGCCTCGACCTCGGGACCAAGGATATACCAGCCGCTGATTAGCACGCGCGCAACGGCGGCATCGATTTCGGCTTTCAATTCCAGATAGCCGGCGCGCAGGTCAAGAAAGGGGATCAATTCACAGCTCCAAGGCGATGTCGATTAAGATTGTTGTTCAATCGACAGTCTGAACTCATCATAATCTCGAAAATAATCAGCTTCGTCATAGCGATGTGATGCCAGCACCATGCAAACAGCGCCCTGGCTGAATGCATCCATCTCGCGCCAGATCATGCGGCTGATATACAGACCCTTGCGGGGGTCTCGAAGCCAATAGTCGGAACGTTTTTCGCCGTCGTCGATCTTTATGCGGAAGCTGCCAGAAAGCGCGAAAACCACCTGTTCAAGGTCTTTGTGTGCATGACCCCCGCGTTCTGAATCGACGGGGACATTATACAGATAGTATACCCGACGAATATCAAAGGGTATGTGATTGCCGCCTTCGACAAAGGTCAGGTCACCGCGCGGATCATGTATCTGCGGCAGTATGATTTCGCGAACCGATCCTCGTTGAACTCTCATGTCCGCGCCTCCCGGTCGACACTGCTATGCAATGCGTCCACATCCTTTTCAAACATTGCGCGGTGATAGACAAAGTAAATGTCCTGTTCATCGCGGCGGAGTTCCTGCATGCCAAGACGACTATAAAAGGCGCGTGCTTTTGCGTTGTGAATTCGAACGTCGACATAAGCTACTGGCAGATTCAGCTGTCGAAACCCCAGACCGAATGACAACACAGCGCTTTCCAGCGCGGCCTTTTGGGGCTTGTCGGCGTTGAGAATCCAGCTTCCCCAGGTAAACTGATCGTCCGCAATGTCATACAGCCGGACCAGTCCGCAGGGCAGGCCGTCAATGCGTTCGATGACGCAATAGATCTCCTGTCCCGCGGCCTCGCGCTCCAGATAGCGCAGGATCCAGGCCCGCTGGTCATCAACGGTGCCGGTGACCGCCGACAGATGCGTGTTGTAGGCCGGATCGCAGCGCAGCCCGTGAACGAAGGCTGCATCTCTGGGGCGCACCAGCCGCAACGCGACCTGCCGCCCGAGAACGGGAAACAGGTCCATCAGCGGCCGCCGGGGTTTGCAGGTCAGCGCCGAAGACGTCATGCCAGCCTGCCAATCGACCGGGGCAGGGCCTCGTCGGGCTCTGGCTCGTCCCTCAGATGCTGGTCTGTGGCAAGTTCGGCTGTCACCGCAGCGATCTCGGCCTGCAGCGCGTCATATTCCGCCAGTTTGCGGCGCAGGAACCGGCGGGTCAACGCCGCCTTCTCTATCATGCCGCTGGGGGTCAAGAGGTAAAGATAGGCCAGCCGGTTCTTCGAGGCGCGAAACGCCTCGGCCTTGACCATGCCCTTGCCGATCAGCGCCCGCAGGCAATAGTTCACCGACCCCGCGCTGACGCCAAGCGTCTGGGCCAACTGTTTGTGGGTAAGCGTCGGATTCGCCTGCAGCGCCCGCAGGATGCGAAACCGCATGTCATCCTGGAATGACGGGTCAGCCATTCCGGCTCTCGGTGACTTCTGCCGGGGTGGACATCAAACTCTGTCTCTTCTGCAAGGTGACCTGTGCCGCAGGTGCGACCGTTCACCGATGAACAGATACCAAGAAAGCGTGACGTTTGAAAGACCCCGCGGTGCAAAGACGTGAAGGCGCGCGGATCCGTGCCCGCCGGGGACGCGCGCGTTTGCCGGGTTCACCTGGGCGCTGCTTGGTGTAAACCGCTCGCAAGACTGCCCAGCGTCGCAAGGTCCGGCCGCCATGAAACGCCTACTTTTCCTGATATCAAACGGATCGTTCTTCCTCTCTCACCGCCTGCAGCTGGCGCTTGATGCGCGACAGGCGGGATACGAGGTGGCAATCGCCTGTCCGACCGGCGAGTCGGCGGCGCGGTTTGCGGCGCTCGGGCTGCGGCATCTGCCGATCGTCATGCAACGCAAGGGCAGCACGGCGCTGTCCGAAATCCGCACGATCGTCTCGGTCCATCGCGCCATCGGGCAGTTCAACCCTGATCTGATCCATCTGATCACCGCGAAACCGATCATTTACGGCGGCGCCATCGCCCGCATCCGGGGCATCCCCACGGTCTCGGCGGTGTCCGGTCTGGGGCATGTGTTCGTGGCGCAGGCGCCGAGGATCCGGCTGTTGCGGGCGCTGGTGGTGGCAGGATACAAGGTGGCGCTGAACCACCCGCGCAGCCATGCGATCTTTCAGAACACCAGCGATCTGGCGACGTTCCGGTCCTTGGGCATCGTGACCCGCGGCCAGCACAGCCTGATTCCGGGGTCGGGCGCCGATCTGGACCTGATCCGCCCGCAGCCCTTGCCCGACGGCGATACGGTGCTGATCCTGCCCGCGCGGCTGATCTTCAACAAAGGGGTGCAGGAATTCGTCGATGTGGCCCGGATGATGAAGGCCAGGGGGGTGCGCGCCGTGTTCCGGCTGGTGGGCAATCCCGATCCGGGCAATCCGACCAGCGTGCCCGAAGCGACGCTGCGCACCTGGGTGGCGAACGGGGACATCGAATGGGTGCCCTACACCCCAGACATCGGCGCCGAACTGGCACGGGCGCATATCGTCGTGCTGCCGTCGCATGGCGGCGAGGGGATTCCGAAAACCCTGATCGATGCGGCCGCGGCCGGGCGCGCCGGGGCGGCGTCAGACGTGCCGGGATGCCGCGATGCGATTGCGCCGGGGCTGACGGGGGTGCTGTTCGCCGCAAAGGATGCCGCAGACATGGCCCGCGTGCTGGAGCCGTTGATCAGGGACAGGAACTTGCAGGCGGCGATGGGGCAGGCGGCACGGGCGCGGGCCGAGGCGATGTTCGACCTGCGCGATGTCAGTGCCACCCACCAGCGCATCTACGCGGCGCAGCTTCCCCCAAGACGGCAAAGCTAGCTGTCACAGCGCCATCGTCGCCGCCACCGCCCGCTTCCACCGGTCATATTTGGCATCGCGCAGGGGCGCGTCCATCTGCGGCTCGAACCGCCGCTCCAGCGCCCAGTTCTGCTGAAACTCGGCCGGAGAGGGGCACATGCCGTTCTGCATCCCCGCCAGAAACGCCACGCCGCGCGCGGTGGTTTCGGTGATCACCGGCCGGTCGACCGGCGCGCCCAGAATGTCGGACAGAAACTGCATGGCCCAGGTGTTCTGGGTCATGCCGCCGTCGACGCGCAGGATGCCGTCGGCGGCGGTGCCCCAGTCGGCGCGCATCGCCTCGAGCAGGTCGCGGGTCTGGTAGCCGACGCTTTCCAGCGCACCGCGCGCCAGTTCGGCCGGACCCGAGTTGCGGGTCAGCCCGAACACCGCCCCCCGGCAATCGGGGCGCCAGTAAGGGGCCCCAAGGCCGGTGAACGCCGGCACCACCACCACATCCTGTGCCGGGTCGGCCTGTTCGGCCAAGGCCTGCGTCTCGCTGGCGTGGCGGATGATCCTGATCCCGTCCCGCAGCCACTGCACCACCGCGCCGGCAATGAAGATCGAGCCTTCAAGCGCATAGGTCGGCGTGCCGTTCAGCTGATAGGCGATGGTGGTCAGCAGGCGGTTGGTCGATGGCACCCGGTCGGCTCCGGTGTTCAGCAGGGCAAAGCAGCCGGTGCCGTAGGTCGATTTCATCATGCCGGGGGTGAAGCAGGCCTGCCCCACGGTCGCCGCCTGCTGATCGCCCGCCACGCCCAGAATCGGAATTTCGCACCCGAACAGATCGGCGCGGGTCATGCCAAAGTCGGCGGCACAATCCAGCACCCGCGGCAGCAGCGCCATCGGAATGTCAAGAAGCGCACAGATGTCGGCATCCCACGCACCCCGCCCGATGTCATACAGCATGGTGCGCGCCGCGTTGGTGGCATCGGTGACATGGCTGCGCCCGCCGGTCAGCCGCCAGATCAGGAATGTGTCCACCGTCCCAAACGCCAGCCGTCCGGCGCGGGCCAGATCGCGCGCGCCGTCGACATTGTCGAGCAGCCATTTCACCTTGGTCGCGCTGAAATAGGGGTCGAGCAGCAGCCCGGTGCGGGCGGTGATCATTGGCGCATGGCCCTGCGCCGCAAGTTCTTCACAGATATCGGCGGTGCGGCGGTCCTGCCAGACGATCGCGTTGTGAAGGGGCTGACCGGTCTCGCGGTCCCAGATCAGCGTGGTTTCCCGCTGGTTGGTGATGCCGATGGCGGCAATGTCGTGGCCGGTGATCCCGGCCTTCTCGATCGCGCCGCGGGCCGTGGCGGCCACGGTGCTCCACAGATCGGCGGGGTCATGTTCGACCCGGCCCGGCGCGGGATAGTGCTGCGCAAACTCTTCCTGCGCCGTGGCCACCACCTGCAACGCCGCGTCGAACACGATGGCGCGCGACGAGGTCGTGCCCTGATCAATCGCAAGAAGATAGTGCATGTCCCGTCCCCCCAGGCTGGCCTGCGGTATTGATACCCGATGCCCGGCGCCCCGCAAGGGCGCGGGGGGGGCATCAGCCGCCCGAAGTGCCGACCTGGCCCCGGGCGTAATCGTCGACATAGCGAATGATGTCATCTTCGCCAAGATAGCTGCCGGTCTGCACCTCGATCAGCACCATCGGCAGCTTTCCGGGGTTTTCCAGCCGGTGCCGGGCACCCAGCGGAATGTAGACCGACTGGTTTTCGGTGATCAGCCGGCTTTCGCCATCGACCGTCACCTTGGCGGTGCCCACCACCACGATCCAGTGTTCGGACCGGTGGTGATGACTTTGCAGCGACAGCGCGGCCCCCGGATGCACCACGATCCGCTTGACCTGAAACCGGTTGCCGAAGGCCAGACTTTCAAACCAGCCCCAGGGCCGATGATCGACCGGAAACGCCTCGGCCTGCCTGGCCCCCTGGGCGCGCAGGGCGCTGACCGCCTCCTTCACCCGCTGGCTGTCCGACCGGCGGGCCACCAGAACCGCGTCGTTCATCGCCACCGCGATGATATCGCTAAGCCCGATGCCGACAATCTCGAGCCCCGGCGTCTCGGATCGCAGCAGGGTGTCGTGGCAGTCGATCGCCGTGGCATGGTCAGAGGTGACGTTGCCTGCGGCATCGGGGCCGCTTTCGCGCCAGACCGCGTCCCAGCCGCCAAGATCCGACCACGCGCCGCAATAGGGCATGACGGTCAGGTTTCCGGCGTGTTCCATGATCGCGTAATCGATCGAGATGTCGGCCAGACCGGCCCACGGCTCTGCGGCCAGCCGCACGAACCCCAGATCGTTGACCGCCCCCGCCAGCGCCGCCTCGGCTCCGGGCAACAGATGCGGCGCATGCCGGTGGTAGGCGTCGAGCACGGTCCGGGCGGTGAACAGGAACATCCCGGCGTTCCACAGATGGCGCCCGTCGGCGAGCATGGCCTGCGCCTGGTCCAGATCGGGCTTTTCGACAAACCGCGCCAGCGGTTGCGGCGTGTCTGCCCCGGCGTCGGCGCCTTCGGACAGGTGCAGCCATCCATAACCGGTTTCGGCGCGTTGCGGCGTGATGCCGAAGGTGATCATGTCGCCCGCCAGCGCCCGGGGCACGGCTGCGGCAATGGCGCTGCGAAACGCCTCCGTCTCGGGGATCACATGGTCGGACGGCGCCACGAACATCACCGCGTCCGGGTCGCGCGCTGCCAGCCACAGGGCCGCCGCCAGAACGGCCGGAGCGGTGTTGCGGCCCGCCGGTTCGATCAGCAGCGCCTGCGCCGCCACTTCGACAGCGGCCAGTTGTTCGGCCGCAATAAACCGGAACGGATCACCGGTGATGATCACCGGCGGCGCAAAGCCCGCCCCGGTTACCCGCAGGATCGACGCCTGAAACAGGCTTTGGTCCCCCATCAGCCGGGCGAACTGCTTGGGGTAGCTTTTGCGCGACAACGGCCACAACCGGGTGCCGGAGCCGCCGCACAGGATGACAGGATGGATAAGCGGAGCGGTCATGGATATTCCAGTGGCGGACAACACGGCGTCGCCGCCCCGATGCCAGCTTATCCGCGCAGGGTCCACCCGGAAACACCGCAGAAAGCCGCCGGTTCGCCCGACATTCGCCATGCTGTGTGCCCGACCTGTTTGGTCAAATTGTGGCGCCCGGTCAGCAGGGATCAGTGGACGTCGACGGGCGTGCGCTGTTCGACAATGGCAGATCGGGGCACCTCGGGCGCAGGGGCCCAACTGGCAGGCGCCTTGACGCTGCGGCGATCACCAAACGCGCCGGTCCGGGCCACAGGTGCTGACACGCGGGCCATAATCTCGGCGCCGCCCCGGACCGACCGGCGCGCCTTCGTGTTGGCAAATTTCATGCCCAGCTGGTAGCTCGCCATGAACAGCACGGAAAACCCGATGAATGCCAGAAACGCGGGCAGCGGCCGATCCCACAGCACCACGCCTGCAACGACCGGCATCGCTGCAAGCGGCAGGATCACCAGGGTGGCAAGGGGATTGGTGATGTGACGGCGGTGGCGGCCGAAATGGACAATTTCAAAGCCGCGCATCACCAGCTGGTGGAAATGCAGCCGATCCGGCTGCCCCGTGGGCTTGCCCGATCGGCGGCGGCGGTAGATGGCCAGCACCGTGTCGGCCAACGGCCAGAACAGCACCAGCATGATGGCCCAGGGGCTCAACGTCTCGATCCGCGCCAGCAGCACGATCGACAGCCAAGCCAGCACATGACCAACGGTATAGGCCCCGGCGTCGCCGAGAAAAATCTTTCCGAGCGGGTAATTCAACACCAGAAATCCCAGCAGCGCCGCAACCACATAGATCGCGGCCGTCGCCACCGAGGTCTCGCCCGCCTCCACCGCGATGGCCGCAAGCCCGACCGAAACCAGCACGCCAACTCCTGCCGCCAAGCCGTTCATCCCGTCGATCAGGTTGAAAGCGTGGCAGATGCCGCTGGCCGCGAAAACGGTAAACACCAGCGCGAACGGCGCCCAGGCGAACAGCAGGTCCAGCCCCGGCACGTCAGCGCGCGGCACCCACATTCCGAGAAGGGCGATGCACAGCGCGCTTGACACCGCCGCCGCAAGCAGGCGGCCCGATGGGCTGACCCGATACCCGATGTCTTCGGCCAGACCCGCCAGAAAAATCGGGACCAGCGTCGCCGCAAACAGCCACCACATCGTCCCGAATTCGGCGGGCATCAAGACGGCCATCGCCGTCAGCAACCCCAGAAAGATCCCGACGCCACCGATCCGCGGGGTCGGTCCCCTGTGCGCGGCCTGCACCGCCAGAACGTCGGCAGATCGCACGCTGCGGGCGATGTGATGCTTCTTGGTCACGACAAACAGGCAGTTGACCACAAGCGATATCGCGAAAATCAGCAGGACGCTGATGGTAACCAGATCAATCACTAAAAACCTCCGCGTCGACGAGGCACTGACAGGCCGCTCGCGCGGGGCAGGTCAAACTTGGGTGCGGAAAATCTGCACCGAACCCAACTCTGTCTTGACATGGGTCAATCCTGCCAAACCCGGTCGCTTCACACCACAACCTCTGATGGATTTGAAAGTCGCTGCCCATTTACGATTTCATCCATTATCTGATGAATCATAGCACACCTTAAAGGAACACACTTTCCTCCGGTCTGCAACCTAAGCGTGACGTGAACTTATGTTGGGGCTATCAGGCTATCAGGGCCCGGTGTTGGCGGGCGTCAACACGTTGTGGCCGCTTGGCAATCAGACACCGCGCCGATTTCCTTTGTGGCGCGCGCGCATTTGCGAATTCAGCCTGATTTATCAACGGATTCGAGAATCACCCCGCGCGCCGCCGAAGTGCCCGCGAGGGTCGGCATGCCAGATTGATCTGACAAAGGTGTTGCCCGCAGGACCCAGCCGGCTGCCCAACTCTACGGCGCGACCGGGTCCGTCGCAGCAAGGCGCGGGGCAGGGGCAAAGCGGCGAAGGTCCGCTCAAAATTTAAGCAGATCGGCTTAAATCCTACAACTGCAGCGGGTTGACCGGGGCTGACCTTTGGGTATGCCGCTATGGTGAGGACGGCGCAGCGCGCTGCCGCACCGGGCGGATGTGCAGGCGGAGTTCCTGGCGTCGGTGCACCGAATTGCTGATGCTGCAGACCCGTTTGCTTCCACGGCCGACCTGGCCTAATGAGAAGGTCAAGTTCTAGATCGGTTTGTCGCATGTTCAGGTCTGCACTCCTCGTCTGTTGTCTGGTCCTGGCGTCATGCTCGGACGGATTCACCACCTTTCCGGTCACCGATGGCGCGCAGCAGTCTCTCGATTCGAATCTGACGGTCGTTCGTCTTGACGAGACCAACATCGGCGATTTCGCCGGTCCCTCCCGGGGTCCGAGTGCGACGACGCTGCGGGCGTCGACGGCGTGGGAATACAAGGTCCGCACCGGCGACGGGCTTGACATCATCGTGTTCGAGCAGCCGGAACTGAGCGCGGCGTCGGGGCCTGCCGGATCGCAGGCGCGGGGCGGCTTCAGCGTGCAGGCCGATGGCGCGTTCTTCTTTCCCTATATCGGGCAGGTGCAGGCGCGGGGCCGGGTCATTCAGGACATCCGCAGCGACATCGCCACCCGCCTTGCAGAATTCTTTCCCGACCCGCAGGTGCAGGTGCGCATCTCCGAGTTCAACTCGCAAAGCGTCAACGTCGCGGGCGAAGTCCGGGCACCCAACCGGCAGGCGCTCAATTCGGTGGCGCTGACGATGCTTGAAGCGGTCAGCGCGGCGGGCGGGTTGACCGAGAATGCCGATGCGTCGCGCATCACGCTGCAAAGGGCCGGAAAGGTCTATCCGGTCGATCTCAAGGCCTTTCTCGAACACAGCTATGCCAACAACAACCCGGTGATGCGCGACGGCGACATCGTGACGGTGCCCCGCCGCCAGACCCGCGAGGCCTATCTGCTGGGCGAGGTGGTGCAGCCTGCCACCGTCGATCTGTCGATCGAGACCGTCACCCTGACCCAGGCGCTGACCCGGCAGGGCGGGCTCGACGGCATCCGGGCCGATGCGCGTGGCGTGTTCGTGTTCCGCTCGATGGCGTCGGGAATGACCGTGTTCCAGCTGGAGACCGCATCGCCCGTGGGCCTGCTTCTCGGCACGCGGTTCGCGCTGGAGCCCGGCGACGTCGTCTATGTCACCCGATCGCCGCTGCAACGCTGGAACGACACGATTTCCCGCATCTTGCCGACCATTCAGGCGACCGCGGTCGCCGAGAAACTTGGTAACTGACGGTCGTCATGCTGGTTCGCAAGATACTTGTCGTCTGCGTCGGCAACATCTGCCGCTCTCCGGTGGGTGAGCGCCTGTTGCAGCAGGCCTTGCCCGACAGGACCGTCACTTCGGCGGGGCTTGGCGCCCTTGTCGGCAAGCCTGCCGATGCGCTGGCGGCAGAGGTCGCGGCGGATCACGGCCTGTCACTGGACCGCCACATCGCGCAGCAGTTCACACCACAGCTTGGCTCAGAGCAGGACCTGATCCTGGTGCTGGAACCCGGTCACAAACACGAGATCGCACGAATTTCCCCGCAGCTTTCCGGCCGTGTTATGCTGTTGGATCAGTTTACCGGGGGCAAGGGCATCGCCGACCCGTATCGCAGGTCGCGGGAGTTTCATGAAAGTGTGTTTGAGCAGATCAAGGCCGCGTCGGCTGCCTGGGCTGCGCGACTGAAGCGGTGACAGGAGTATCAGTTTGGCGCAACGACCGATGACAGTGATGGCCGAGACCGAGAACGACGAGATCGACCTCGGCGCGCTGGTGATGCAGCTGTGGGCGGGCAAATGGCGGATCGCGGCCTTTGTGATTGTCGCGGGCTTTGTCGGGCTGGTCCATGCCTATCTGACGCCACCGACCTATCAGGCGGACGCGCTGTTGCAACTCGAGGGCAAGAAGGCAAGCCTCGCGCTGCCGGCCGCGATGAGCGATCTGATGGACAACGATCCGGTGACGGTCACCGAGATCGAGATCATCCGGTCGCGGATGGTCATCGGGCAGGCCGTGGCCGAGTTGCATCTCGACTGGCAGGTAACGCCCGTCAGGGCCCCGGTGATCGGCTATGCCCTGATCCGCTACGGCCTGCCGATACCTGAATTCGAGTTCATGCGTCCCTACGCCCGGTCGGGCGACGCGATCCGGCTGGATTACCTTGAGGTGCCACCGGATTGGGTCGGGCAGGCCATGACGCTGACGGCGATGGAGGCGGGCAGCTACCGGGTGGACCTGCCCGACGGGTCGAGCGTCGCGGGACAGGTCGGCAGCACGATGACCGTGCAATCCGCGGGGATGTCGCTGAACATCGGCGAATTGGTGGCCCCGCCCGGCCGTCAGTTCCGCATCGTGCAGCGCAGCGAAAGCGCCGCGATCGACCAGCTGCGCGGCGCCCTGAGCGTCGCCGAGCGTGGCCGGTTGTCGGCCGTGCTGGAGTTGCGGTTGACCGCGCCGAACCGGGGCGAAGCGGCCCGCGTGCTGGATGCCATCGCGCAGGCCTATCTGGCGCAGAACATCTCGCGCAGTGCGGCCGAGGCGGAAAGCAGCCTCGCCTTTGTCGATCAGCAACTGCCCCAGGCCGAACGGGCGGTGTCCGAGGCCGAGGCGGCGCTCAACAGTTATCGGCAGCAGCAGTTGTCGGTCGACCTCAGCCTCGAGACGCAGGGCCTGCTGGCGCAGACCACCACGCTGGAGGCCGAGTTGCGCGCGCTTGATACGCAGGAAGAGGAGCTGCGGCAGAAATACACGGTCAACCATCCCAACTACCAGCAGTTTCTGGCCGTTCGCGCCCGGCTGGAAGAGCGGCTGGCCCTGCTGCGCACCGAGGTCGAGGCGCTGCCCGAAACGCAGCGCGAGATCGTCAACCTGACCCGCACGATGGAACTGGCGCAGGCGGTCTATGTGCAATTGCTGAACCGGTCGCAGGAACTGCGGGTGCTGCGGGCATCAAGCATCGGCAACGTCCGCATCATCGACAGCGCCCGCACCGCGCAGTCGGCGATTGCGCCGCGCAAATCGCTGATCCTCGCGATGGCGCTGGCCTTGGGCGGCATGGCGGGTGTGGCCTATACGCTGATGCGCAACTGGCTGCGCAAGGGCGTGCAGGGCGTGGCCGAACTTGAAAAGCTGGGGCTGTCGGTCTTTGCCACCATCAACTATTCCGAAGCCGGCAACGAGTCGCGCGACGCGCGGCATTTTCTGCCGATCCTTGCGGTCAAGGACCCCACCGATCTGGCGGTCGAGGGGTTCCGGTCGCTGCGGACGGCCCTGCATTTCGGCATGCTCGATGCCAAGACGCGATCGGTCGCCATTGTCAGTTCGGCCCCCGCCGCCGGTAAATCCTTTAGCTGCGTCAACCTTGCGGCGGTCTCGGCGCAGGCCGGGCAGCAGGTGATCCTGGTAGATGCCGACATGCGGCGCGGGCTGCTGCGGCGCTATTTCAATGTGCCAAGGAATACGCCGGGACTGGCCGAGGTGCTGTCCGGCCAGATGTCGCTGGATGACGTTCTGGTCGCGGGCCCGATCCCCGGGTTGACGTTTTTGCCGACGGGCCGGTTTCCGCCCAACCCGTCGGAACTGCTGATGCGGTCAACCTTCACCGATCTTGTCGCGGAACTCGATCAACGCTTTGATCTGGCGCTGTTTGACGCGCCTCCGGTTCTGGCCGTGACAGACCCGGTGGTGATCGGGCGGGCTGTCGGGGCGACCATTGCGGTCGTGCGCCACGACGAAACCCCGCTTGGAGAGGTTGCGGCGATGCAGCAGATGCTGGTGACCGGCGGCGTCACGCTGACCGGGGTCGTGCTGAACGGTTTTGATCCGCGCAAGACCACCAGCTATGGTTACGGCTACAACTACAGCTCGGGATACCGTTACGACTACAAAAGCCGCGCCGACTGACGGCTGACATCGCCCCGGGCTGGTGCGCCATGGGGCGGCTGGGTTCAGTCAAGATGCTCGGGCAGCGCCATGAACTGGTCCTTGGTCCAGGCAGTGGTGGCATGCACATCGCCGTCAGAGTTGCGATAGAACGTCAGCGACGGGTTGTCGACCATGACCCGGCGCACGCCAAAGCCCAGAAAGCCACCGACATCAATGACCACATGGGTGCCGATTCCCTTGCCCTGCACATGCGACACCCGGCCGATACGCTCATCCTCGGAGCCGTAGACCACCGCGTCGATCAGCGTTTCGGGCAGGTAGTCGATCGTATCGAGTGCGACGTCGCGTGTATCGTCCATGAGGAAACCCTTGTTGCAGACAAGCTTCAATGCTCTGGCAACAACCGCCAGATCCCGCTGCGGGTTCCCTGACCTGCATGCCGTCGCGTCAGCGTCGGGAATGTGCGGCTCAGGCGGAACCGCTGGTTGACCGCCACGTTAGTCTCGGGCGCGAAAGTGGGGGCAAATTCTGATGGAACGGATGTCGCAGATTGCGGCGATTGTGACGGGTGTGGTGTTGGCTGTGGTGGCACTTGAAGCCGTCGCCAGCATCTTTGTGCCCCTTACCTTGGCATTGGTGGTGGGTGTGGTGTTGTCGCCGCTGACGACGACGTGGGAAAGGTTCGGCCTGTCCAAGGCGCTTGGGGCGCTTTTGTCGCTGGGGCTCGCGCTGTTCGTCATCGTGATCATGGGGCTGTTCTTTCAGCCGCTGGTGATGCAGTTGATCGATCAGGCCCCCAAGGTCTGGGCCGACATGCAGTCGACGGTCGAATTGTTGCGCGGGCTGATGGGCAGCATCGCCCAATTCTCGCAGAACGTGACCGACGCAGTGACGCCCGGTGCGGCCGCCGCTCCGGCGACGCCGGACAGCACGGGTGTGGCGTTGCCGACCATGGCGGATGCGCTGATGCTGGCTCCGGCGTTTCTTGGCCAGTTCGCAATCTTTACCGGGGCGCTGTTCTTTTTCATGATGACCCGGTCGGAAATCTACACCTGGGTCAGCCGCTATCTTTCGGGCCCGACAGAGCGGGCGCAGACCAAGTTCCGGCTGCTGGCCGCCGAAACGCAGGTGTCGCGGTATTTCGTGGCCGTCACCATCGTCAACGCCATGCTTGGCGTCGCGCTGGCGGTCTTGCTGCAGATCATCGGCATGCCGGGGGCGCTGCTGTTCGGGGCGCTGGCGTTCTTGCTGAACTTTATCGTCTACGTTGGGCCTGCGGCACTGGCGGTCGGGCTGCTGTTCGCCGGGATTGCGGCGTTTGACGGGCCGATGGTGCTGGCGCCGATGGGGATGTTCCTGTTCCTGAACGGGATGGAGGGGCAGTTCGTCACCCCCGCCGTCGTCGGGCGGCAGTTGGCGCTGAACCCGCTGCTGGTGTTCGTCGCACTGGTGTTCGGCATCTGGCTTTGGGGGCCCGTGGGCGGGGTGGTGGCCATCCCGCTGCTGGTCTGGGTGCTGGTGCTGAGCGATACGCTGCACGACCCGCGATCGGCCTAGCCCTTGAAGCCGGGCCGGGCTCGTGGTCCTGTGCCGGAAACCCTATGCGAGGCGAGACCGATGCATCACACCGACACGCAGACCCTGCGCAGCGGCGGACAGATGGTGGTGGACTGCCTCCACGCGCAGGGGGTGACCGACCTGTTCTGCGTGCCGGGAGAAAGCTATCTTGCCGTGCTCGATGCGCTTTATGACAGCGAGATCGCCGTCACCGTCTGCCGTCAGGAAGGCGGGGCCGCCATGATGGCCGAGGCGCAGGGCAAGCTGACGGGCCGCCCCGGCATCTGTTTCGTCACCCGCGGCCCCGGTGCCACCAATGCGGCGGCGGGCGTGCATGTGGCGATGCAGGACAGCACGCCGATGATCCTGTTCGTGGGCCAGGTGGACCGCGCCATGCGCGACCGCGAGGCGTTTCAAGAGCTTGATTACCGCGCCGTGTTCGGCTCGATGGCCAAATGGGTGGTCGAGATCGACCAGGCCGACCGCATTCCCGAACTGGTCTCGCGCGCGTTTGCCACGGCGTGTGCCGGGCGGCCCGGCCCGGTGGTGGTGGCGCTGCCCGAGGATGTGCTGGTTGCGATGACCGCCGCCCGGCCAGCGCGGCCGATGGACCTGCCGGATGCCGCGCCAAGCCCGGCCGCGCTGGCCGATCTGGCGGCGCGGTTGACAGCGGCGCAGCGGCCCCTGATCATCGCCGGCGGCAGTGGATGGGATGGCGCGGCGACCGCGCGGCTGGCGGCATTCGCCACGCGGGCGGCGTGCCCCGTCGCCACCTCGTTGCGCCGGCAAGACCGCTTTGCGCCCGACCACCCGCATTATGCGGGCGACCTTGTGGCGGGGGCCAACCCGCGCCTTGTCGACTATGCCCGGTCCGCCGACCTGATCTTGCTGCTCGGCGGGCGGCTGTCCGAGGTGCCAAGCCAGGCCTATACCCTGATGGCCATTCCCGAACCGGCCCAGACGCTGGTCCATGTCCATCCCGACCCCGAGGAGTTGGGCCGCGTCTATCGCCCCGACCTCGCTTTTGCCATGACCCCGCGCGCCTTTCTGCAGGGCGCGGGCAACACCGTCACCTGCCCGCCGCGCGCCGACTGGGTGGCGCGGGGCCACCAGATGTTTCGCGACTGGACCGATGCGCCCACCGCCGTTCCGGGCGACTTCAACCTGGGCAAGGCGATCTGCGCCCTGCGCGACGTGCTGCCGGCCGATGCCATCTTGTGCAACGGCGCGGGCAACTATGCGATCTGGCTGCACCGCTTTCACCGCTACCGGCAGTTCGGCACGCAGCTTGCGCCGACCTCGGGCTCGATGGGCTATGGCGTGCCGGCGGCGGTGGCGGCGCAGCGGCTTTACCCCGGGCGGCGGGTGGTGGCCTTTGCCGGCGACGGTTGTTTCCTGATGACGGGGCAAGAGTTTGCAACGGCGGTGCAGTATGGCCTGCCGATCGTGATCGTGGTGGTGGACAACGGCATGTATGGCACCATCCGCATGCATCAGGAACGCGACTATCCCGGCCGCGTGGTGGCCACGTCCCTGCGAAACCCCGATTTCGCGGCACTGGCGCGCAGTTATGGCGGCCACGGCGAAACCGTCACCACGACGGCCGAATTCCTGCCCGCCTTCCACCGCGCCACAGCCAGCGGTCTGCCTGCGATCCTGCATTGCCTGACCGACCCCGAGGCGTTGACCCCGGACCGGTCGCTGACCCAGACCCGCGCCGGGTGATCGCGGCCTCTGCAAACCCTACGGATTGGATCAGGGTCTCCAGCGGGCAAAGGCGGTGGCATGACCGGACGGCGCAGGTCCGGCTGCTACAGGGGCTGACCAACGCGGCCGATGCCGGCGTGGATGCCGCCGGGCGTGTTGTCCACCCGGCGCTGCTCAACCTTGGGTTGCTGCGCGCCGGGCCGTTCACCTAACACCATAGAATGACGCCGAAAAATGCGCCGCTTGTGCTGCGCGCCGAGGCATTCGCCGCTTTCGCACCACGTTGTGCCGCATGCAGTCGTTGACAGACCGCCGGATTCCGGCGTCTGTTACAATCAAGCGGCGGACGGTGTCGGACACCCGCCACGATTTGCTTTGCGAGTGTCACATTTCTTTCAATCACGCTCTGTAACAGCAAGATCGGCGTTGCTGACCAAGAGCAACCAGTCCGGCATTCCATAGGGAGACGACATAGATGACCAACAACCTCAATCGCCGCAAGTTTCTGCAGACCTCTGCCGTTGGTGCAGGTGTTCTGGCAGCCCCGGCGCTGATCTCGTCCAGGGCGTTCGCCCAGTCGGGCGAGCTGAACTTCCTTGGCTGGGCCGGCTATCCGATGCTGGCTGAAACCGTGTTCCCGGCCTTTACCGCCGCCACCGGCATCACCGTGAACTTCAAGGAACAGCCTGGCCAGGACGAGATGTTCGCCGAAGCCAAGCTTGCGCTGCAGACCGGCGGTCTTGACGTTGTCGAGCCGACGGTCGACCGCATCGGCGGCTGGGCCAGCAACGGGCTCGTGCAGGCCTGGGACACCTCGAAACTCGACATGGACGCCTACCTGCCGGGACTGGCGGATGGACCGATGGGCGACATGGCCACTGTCGACGGCGGCCGCATGATCGTTCTGTCGGTCTGGGGCACCGAGGCTCTGGTCTATTCCAAGGCCGACGCCAAGATCTCGACCCCGCCGTCGCTGGGCGATCTGTTCTCGGGTGCCAACCAGGCGTGCCTGCGTCCGCACTCGGCGCTGGCCGCGATGGGCCGTTTCATGGACGCGCAGGGCATGCTGCCCCGTCCGTTCCTTGACGGCTACAACGACGAAGCCGCCATGGTCGAAATCTGGGATCTGGTGCTGGCCGAGGCCATCAAGGCCAAGCCGTCGATCGTGCAGTGGTGGTCGGGCGAGAACGAGGCGCAGGCAGGCTTCCTGACCAACGGCGCCACGATTGGTCTGTGCTGGGATTCGACCGGCCTGAACCTCGAGCCCGAGGGCTTTGGCTATGCCGCTCCGGTCGAGGGCGCGTTCGCCTGGAACCAGGGCCTTGCCCTTATGAAGAACGCGACCAACGTCGAGCAGGCCCATGTCTTTGCCAAGTGGATCGCGTCGCCGGAAGGCTCGGCGATGTGGGCGACCGCATTTGGTGCCAACCCCGTTGCCAAGGGCGGACCCGAGTTGATGGATGCGAAAGTGGCGGCCTTCTATGCCGCGACCTTCGACGACGCCGCGCTCAAGGCCCTGTGGTGGTGGCCGGAACAGCAGGCATGGTTCATCGCCAAGCGTGGCGAGTATGCCGACAAGTTCAAGGCCGCTTGATTTAGCGGCAGGATTGACCCGCCGAAGCCCCAAAGGCTTCGGCGGATTGCTTTTTGCAAGGCGGCCTGCAAAGCTGACTGCACAAAAAAACAAAAGGAACGGGGACCGATGACGGCTGGGGTTGATCTGGACAATGTCTGCGCCGATTTCGGCACGTTTCGCGCGGTGGATAAGGTCAGCGTGAACATCCAGCCCGGCGAGTTCTTTTCCTTTCTGGGCCCGTCGGGCTGTGGCAAGACCACGATTTTGCGGATGATTTCCGGCTTTACCAACCCGTCCGAGGGCGCGATCCGCATCGGCGGCAAGGACATGAAGAACACCCGCCCCAACCAGCGGCCCACCGCGCTGATCTTTCAGAACCTCGCGCTGTTTCCGCTGATGCCGGTGTGGGAAAACATTGCCTTCGGGCTCGAGGTGCGGGGGGTCGGTCGCGCACAGCGCCGCCAAAAGGCCGAAGAGCTGCTGCGGCTGGTCGATCTGCACGATGCGGCGGAAAAGCGTATCAGCCAGTTGTCGGGCGGCCAGAAACAGCGCGTCGCCATCGCCCGCGCGCTGGCGGTGGAGCCCGACGTGATGCTGCTGGACGAGCCGTTGTCGGCGCTGGACCTGAAGCTGCGTCAGCACATGCGGGCCGAGTTGCGCGCCATTCAAAAGCGCACCCAGGTGACCTTCATCTACATCACCCATGATCAGGGCGAGGCTCTGGCGATGTCCGACCGTGTCGGCGTGATGTCGCACGGCAAGCTGCAACAGGTGGCCACCCCGCGCGAGATTTATGATGCGCCGGTCAACGGGTTCGTCGCGTCCTTTGTGGGCGAGAACAACATCTTTGCCGGTGACGTCACCCGCACCGAGGGCGGCATCGCACAGTTTGACACCGCCAGCGGCAGGTTTCAGGGCCGCATCGGGCCGGCGTCGACGGGCAAGCTGCGGCTGTTCCTGCGCCCCGAGCATGTGCGGCTGCAGGCGGCGGCGGCGGCGGTGAACTCGATTCCGGTCGAGGTGACCGACGTGGCCTTCGAGGGCAACTTCATCTCGATCCACGCCAAGGACCCGACGGGGCAGGACATGGTGGCGCAGACCCGCAACGACGGCGGCCTGCTGCCGTCCCGCGGCGACCGCATGCATATGGTGTTCGACGCGCAGAATGCGCTGATCCTTGCCGGCGAAACGGCGGCCAAGGATGTTGACGCATGAAGGACCTGCTGAACCGCTATGGCATTGGACTGACGACGGTTTTTGTGACGCTTACGGCGTTCTGGCTGCTGATCCTTGTGGTGCTGCCCAACATCTATCTGTTTGAGAACTCGTTCCGCCCCTATCTGCCGGTGGTGGATATCGGCGGGCCGCTCGACGTCTACAGCCTCGACAACTACGCCACGTTTTTCCAAAGCCCGATCCACATCAGGGTGTTCTTCGGCACGATCCTGTTCAGCTCTGTCGTGACGGTGATCTGCTTTGTGATCGCCTATCCGATTGCCTATTATCTGGCCAAGGTCGCCAACCTGTCGGTCGTTCCGACGATCTTCCTGCTGCTGTTCATCCCGATGTGGGTGTCCGAAGTGCTGCGGTCGTTTGCGTGGTTCATCATCCTGTCGTTCAACGGGCCGCTGAACCTGACCCTGATCGGGCTTGGGGTGATCGAGGACAAGATCCGCTGGATGACCGGGTTCCGCTCGGTCATCATCGGGCTGGTCTACACCTATGTGCTGTTCATGCTGTTTCCGCTGTATAACGCGGTGCAGTCGCTGGACACCAATCAGATCGAGGCGTCCGAAGACCTGGGTGCGCCGTGGTGGCGCACGCATTGGCGGGTGATCCTGCCGCATTGCAAACCGGGCATCGCTTCGGGCGCGGTGATGGTGTTCATGCTGTCGGCGGGGTCCATTCTGGTGCCGACGCTGCTGGCCTCGACCAACTCGCGCTGGTTCACCGAGATCATCCAGCAGTGGATGTTCGAAAGCCAGGACTGGAACACCGGGTCGGCCTATGCCTTCCTGCTGCTGATCCTGTGCACGGTGTTCGTGTCGCTGGTGATGTGGCTGTTCAGGGTCAAGCTGTCGGATATCGCGAAATGAAACAGACGCGCAATTCCGACTGGCTGTTCCATCTCTATATGGCGGTGTTCCTGGCCTACATGCTGATCCCGCTGGTCATCATGGGCGGGGCCGCGTTCAACGACTCGCGCTTTCCGTCGGTGTTGCCGTGGAAGGGGTTCACCACCCGCTGGTTTGTCGAACTGTTCGAAGACGGCCGCATGTGGATCGCGTTTCGCAACACGCTGCTCGTCGCAGTGGCGGTGGTCGCCATTTCGGTGCCCATCGGCACGGCTGGGGCGATCCTGATCAACTCGATGTCCGGCAAGTGGCGCTCGGCGGTCTATGCGCTGATGGTGGCACCGATCCTGACGCCGGGGGCGGTGATCGGCATTTCGACACTGCTGTTCTGGAACTCGACCGGGCGGGCCTTTGCCACGCTGACCGGGCAGGAGTTTTCGGATGTTTCGTTCGTGTTCGGCGCGGGGCTGCATCTGTCGGTGATCGGGCAGGCGTCGTTCATCTCGGCCTTCGTGATGCTCTTGGTGCTGGCCCGGCTGCAAAGCTTTGATCGCGGGTTGGAAGAGGCGGCACTGGACCTTGGCGCAAGCCACGGGCAAGTGATGCGGCGCATCCTGCTGCCCCATCTTTATCCGGCGATCGGGGCGGGGGCGGCGATCGGGTTCTTCCAGTCGATCGAGAACTTCAACGTGACGCTGTTCACCAAGGGGCCCTATGACACGCTGACGGTCTATGTGTTCTCGAAGGTGCGCTCTGGCATCACGCCGACGATCAACGCGCTGGCGCTGATCCTGATCGGGTTCACGCTGGTCTGCGCCATCATCTATGAAATCAGCCGGCGGCGCGCGGCCGCCCGCGCCCGGGCGCTTGCGCGCCGCTGACCGTTCCAAGGCTGGCGGTTCCAAGGCGGGCGGTTGCAGGGCGGGCGGGTGCAGGGCGGGCGGTTGCAAGGCGGGGGGTTGCGGCTGGTTTTGGCTGTCTGTTAGGACCAGATAGCCACAAAAGCCGCAGATGCCTGCCCACACCCCCCCGACATGGCCCGTGGTGATCTACCGGCGCGGCCGGCCGGATCACGCGGCCTGTATCGGCAACAAGATGGAGGGCGGCGAACATGCCTTGCATCCGTTCTGGACGCCGACGGCGGTGACCCAATGCTGGGGCTCTGGCGAGGCGGCGACGGCGGCGGTGGCGCATCTGACCCGCATCGGCGCGCAGGGCCTGCGGATCGGCGATGTTCGGCACCGCCGGGCGCGGCTGGAGCCGGGGCAATGCGTCATCTCAGACACCACCAGCACGTGGCGGCAGCCGCCTGAAGTCCGGCAGATCGCGCAGCGCCAGGTCCGGGGTCAGTTGGGCCCGGCCGAACCCGAAGGCCGCCACCTGACCGGAATGGGTGAAATAGCGTTTCATTTCGCCCTCGTCAGTGATTTGAACGCGCGGGTCTGTGCGGCGATGGCGGTTTCCACGGGCAGCCGCTCCAGGCTCGACGCGCCGTAAAAGCCGTGGCAGGCCGTGCAGCGGTCAAGCACATACCGCGCATCCTCGGGCATCGAGATGGGGCCGCCGTGACACAGCACGATCACGTCTGGCCGCACCGCCCGCGCCGCCGCCGCGATGGCGTCTATCGACGCCACGCAGTCATCCAGCGTGGTGGCCGAGGTCGCCCCGATGGCCCCGCCCGTCGTCACCCCCATATGCGCCACAATGATGTCTGCCCCGGCGCGGGTCATCGCCGTGGCCTCGTCGGGAGTGAACACATAAGGCGTTGTCAGCAGGTCCAGCGTGTGCGCGGCGGCGATCATCTCGACCTCCATCGCATAGGGCATGCCGGATTCCTCGAAGCTTTGCCGCATCCGCCCGTCGAACAGCCCGACGGTTGGAAAGTTCTGCACGCCCGAGAATCCCATCGCCTTCAGCTGTGCCAGAAACGGCTCCATCAGGATGAACGGATCGGTGCCGTTGACCCCCGCCAGCACGGGTGTGTGACGCACCACCGGCAACACCTCGACCGCCATGTCGCGGACGATGTCGTTGGCGGTGCCATAGGCAAGCAACCCAGATGCCGAGCCGCGCCCCGCCATGCGGTAGCGGCCGGAGTTGTAGATGATGATCAGGTCGATCCCGCCCGCCTCTTCGGATCTGGCCGACAGCCCGGTGCCCGCCCCCCCGCCGATGATCGGGATGCCATCGGCAATCAGACCCTGCAGGCGTTTCAGAATGTCGGCGCGGGGAATGGCGGGCATGAAATCCTCGAAGGGCGTGAAAGGCCGACAGGCAGGTGGCGGCAAAGGCGGGGTCGTTGATGTGGTGGGGCAGGCGGGTCAGACGGCGGGCAGATGTGGGGATCAGCCCCGATTGCAAGGCATCAAACAGCGCCGCATCCGCCGGCGGATCGTGAAACGGCTGGCCCGCGGCGTCAAGCGCCGACACCCCGCCGTCGGGGATCATCACCTGCGTCGGTCCGGGGCACCGGTTCAGCCGCCCGGCAATCGAGGTGCCGATGCGGGCGGCCTTTTCGGCGGTGGTGCGCATCAGCGTCATGGCGGGGGTGTGGTGGTGGACCAACCAGTGGCGCAAGGCAGCGGGCACCGATGCAGGGCTGCCGAAACTGACCATGTCCAGCGCGCCGGGCGACACCACCTGCGAAAAGGCCCGTGCGCGCCGCCGCGCCAAACCTGTCAGGGCCGCAGGCCAGCGTGCCGCCACACAAAAGCTCCACCACCTCGGTCGTGGTGATGTCCAGAAGACCGGTGGTCAGGCCCTGATCGACCGGCTTTTCCATAACGGCACCCCCGGTTCCGGTGGCGCGGCCGCAAACAATGCGTCGGGAATTTTGGCGCGCACGATCAGCACACCGGCGTCGCGCGCCGGGGCCAGGATCGCCGCCGCGGTCGGGGTCGACGCGATGTGGCAGGGCCCAAGCGCCATCAGCCGCGCGGTCACCACCGGATGCAGCGCCTGCGTCGCAAAAATCAGGCCGGTTTGCCGGTGATCAGGCCCTTCCAGTCGCTTTCGGCGCCCTGCAGATGCGATGACATCAGCGCCTGAGCCAGATTGGCATCGCGGCGGCGCAGCGCGTCAAAGATCTGCAGATGTTCGGAATGGCTTTGGCGGCAGCGCTCTGGGTCACTGAAATAGATCGGCAGACGCCGGCCGCTCATGGCGTAATAGACGCTGCAAAGGTTGTAGAACACCGCGTTCTGCGTGGCGCGGACGATTTCAAGGTGAAAATCCCGGTCCTCTTCAATCAGTTGCCCCCCGGCGTTGATCCGCTGTTCGGACCGGTCAAGAATCTCGCGCAGGCGGTCAAAATTCTCTTCGGTCGCCCGGCTGCTGGCCAGTTCGGCCGCTTTGATCTCGTGGATCTTGCGCAACTCGACGGTCTCGCAGATCTGGATCGGGTCCAGCGGCAGGCCGGCCTTGGCGAACAGCGCCAGCGCATCGACCGAGGCACAGCGTGTGGTCACGAAGATGCCAGATTTCGCCCGCCGCTCGACGATCCGCATCGCCTCGAGCACGGCCAGCGTCTCGCGGATCTGCCCCCGGCTGACGGCAAAATGCCCGGCCAGTTCGCGTTCTGACGGCGTGCGCCCGGATTCCGCGCTCGACGAGGCGTAAAGATAGGCCGCAAGGTCAGACAGCAGGTTCTTCCCGGACATCAGGTTGGCTTTGCAGGGGCGGCTATGACGCTGTCCGCTATGGAAAATCCCAGACCGGGCCCACCGGGAATGGCGATCATGCCATCGCGGGCGGCGACCGGGGTGGTGAGGATGTCGTGGATCATCGGATTGGCGCCGCAGGAATATTCGAAGGTAAAGCTGGCAGGGGCGGCGGCGCAGCCGTGCAGCCCGGCGATCAGGCCGCGGAAGTCGAACCGGGTCGCCTCGGATTTGCCCGCTGCGATCGGCACCATGACCGAGGCGCGCACTTCGGCCAGGCCGGGCGTGTCGTCGGCGCTCACCGGCTCTTCGAACCACGCAAGGTCGCAGTCGGCGGTCAGATGGGCAAAGCGCTTGGCCTCGGCCACCGTGGAGGTGCCATGCGCGTCGACGGCAACCTCGATCTCGGGGCGCAGCGTGGCGCGGGCGGCCTTTACCCTTGCGGCAGAGACGGCGGGCGCGCCGTCCATGGACCCCACGCGCATCTTCACCGCGAGAACCCCGCCGGCGTCGAGGCAGCTTTGCAACTGCGCGCCGATCTGGTCAGCCGGGGCCCACCCGAGCCTGCTGCATTCTTGCCCTCGCCCCAGCCGACGGGGCCGTCATCGGTCTCGATCCGCAGCATCGCCGCATCGAACGTCGTCAGTGTGCCGTAATCGCTGCGGTGCTGGCGTGCGGTCTCGATCGGGATCGACACCCACCAGGCCTGAACCGATGTACTCCGCATGGCATCCTCCTGATCCGGGCTGCGGGGCCGAGGACTGCGGCGGCTGAAGGTCCGGCGCGCGTGTGACTAAGGATTCTTGGTCTGGCTAGACCAGATGAACAGGATCAACAGCTAGCGCAACCGCCGTCAGTTCGCAAGATGGCTGTGGTCGCCCAACCGGATATGGCCAATGTTTTGTTTTAAAACAGAAATCGTGATATCTGTCGTGGCTGCCCGGTTTCGGCCGGCATCGGCGTTGGTCAGACCAACGCGCGATTGACCGGTTGACGGAACGCCGGGCGGGCGCGAAGATGCGCCAAACACATGCATCACTTGGGGGGCGGAACGATGGCTGCAACGATGAAGGGGCCGGGGATCTTTCTGGCGCAGTTCGCGGGGGATGCGGCGCCGTTCAATTCGCTGCCCGCGATCACGCAATGGGCGGCCGGCCTTGGCTACAAGGGCGTGCAGATTCCGACCTGGGACGGGCGGCTGTTCGACCTCGCCCGCGCCGCCGAATCCAAGACCTATTGCGACGAGGTGGCCGGCATCTGCGCCGAGGCGGGGGTCGAGATCACCGAGCTTTCGACCCACCTGCAAGGGCAACTGGTGGCGGTGAACCCGGCCTATGACGCGCAGTTCGACGGCTTTGCGCCGTCCAATGTGCAAGGCAACCCTGCGGCGCGGCAGGAATGGGCGGTGGATCAGATGATGAAGGGCGCCCGCGCCTCGGCCCATCTGGGGCTGAAGGCGTCGGTCAGCTTTACCGGGTCGCTGGCGTTTCCCTATCTTTACCCCTGGCCGCAGCGGCCGCAGGGCCTGATCGAAACCGCCTTTGCCGAGTTGGGCCGGCGCTGGACGCCGATCCTGAACGCCTACGAGGACGCGGGCGTCGACCTTGGCTACGAGATTCACCCCGGCGAAGATGTGTTCGACGGCGCGACGTTCGAGATGTTTCTTGACGCCGTCGGCGGGCACAACCGCTGCACGATCAACTATGACCCCAGCCACTTCCTGCTGCAGCAGATGGATTATCTGGCGTTCATCGACATCTATCACGAACGGATTTCGGCCTTCCACGTCAAGGATGCCGAGTTCAACCCGACCGGGCGGCAGGGGGTGTATTCGGGCTATCAGTCGTGGATGAACCGGGCCGGGCGGTTCCGGTCGCTGGGCGACGGGCAGGTCGATTTCGTCGGCATCTTCTCGAAGCTGGCGCAATATGGCTATGACCGGTGGGCGGTGCTGGAGTGGGAGTGCTGCCTGAAGCACCCCGAGGATGGCGCGGCCGAGGGTGCCCCGTTCATTCAGAACCACATCATCCGGCTGACCGAAAAGGCGTTTGATGACTTTGCCGGCGGGGGCAGCGATCCGGCGCTGCTGGCCCGTCTGATGGGGCTTTAGGCCATGCGCATCGGGATGTGCATGTTCCTGTGGACAACCCATGTGACGGCCGAGCATGAGCCGTTGCTGCGCGACATCAAGGCGACGGGGTTCGACGGGGTGGAGATTCCGATCTTTGAAGGCGACCCCGACCACTATGCGCGGCTCGGCGATATGCTCGACAACATCGGGCTTGCCCGCACCGCGGTGTCGGCGATGGGCGATCCGGCGATGAACCTGATCGGCGACGCTGCGGCGCGCGCGGCGGGCATCGCCTATGTGCGGCACACCATCGACTGTGCGCAGGCCCTTGGGGTGCAAACCCTGTCCGGGCCGCTGCATTCCACCCTCGGGCTGTTTTCCGGACAGGGGCCGACGCCAGAGGAAATCGCCCGGTCGATCGCGTCGCAGCGCGCCATCGGCGACCATGCGGCGGCCAGGGGCGTGACCATCGGGCTCGAGGCGCTGAACCGGTTCGAATGCTATCTGGTCAACACCATGGCCGACCTCTGCGCCCATGTCGACGCCATCGGCCATCCGGCCATCCGCGCGATGTATGACACCTTCCACGCCAACATCGAAGAGCCCGATCCGATTGCCGCCTTCACCGCCCACAGGGCCAGCATCGTGCATGTGCATATCTCCGAGAATGATCGCGGCGTGCCGGGACGCGGCAACATTCCCTGGGCCGAAACCTATGCGGCGCTGCGGGGGGCCGGCTATGACGACTGGCTGACGATCGAGGCGTTCGGCCGGGGTCTGCCGGCACTGGCGGCGGCGACCAGGGTCTGGCGCGACTTTGCCGAAAGCCCCGAGGCAGTGTATCGCGACGGCTATGCCCATATCCGCAACGGCTGGGACAACGCCTGGTAGCTTAGTCGCGGAACGCGGCGGCCAGCGGTTCGGGCAACCCGAATTCGGCCAGCACCTGCGCCCGACCCGCATCCGACATCTTGCGTGCGGTTTTCTGCACGATGCGCAGCACGTCCTCTGCGGGGTGCTTGGCGGCGAACGGCGTGAAATACCATGTAAGGAAGGTGAAACAGATCACATCCTCCAGCGCCTGCACCTCGGCATCGCGCTTCAACCCCTCTTTGCGCAGCAGAACGCCGATGCGGTCCTGATCGGCGTCCGGATAGTCCGCCCCGGCCATCATGCCCGCCAGCCGCGCTGCATGCCGGCGCGCCTGTTCGCGCCGCCAGTCCAGATAGCCGGTCCGCCCGTCGGGATAGGCCTCGCGCGCCAGCAGCCAGCGTTCCACATGCTGGCCCCGCGCCGCAATCTGCAACACCTCGGACGGGCCCGGCACCCGCCGCGCCAACTCCTCGGTCATCCGCTGGCCATATGGCAGGGCCTCCCCCTTGGGATCGGCCGAATTGGCCGCATCAATGGCGGCCAGCACAAAGGTCAGGCGGTCGGACATTGTCAGGTTCCCGGATCGAACAGCGGCGGCACCTTCACATCGGCACAATTGGTCCGGAAGGTAAAGGCGTTTGGCAACCCCCTGGTCCAGGCGTCGATGATCGCCTTGGTGTCGTCAAACGTCGGCTGATCGAACGGGCGGTGGGGTTTCCGGGTGATCGTCTGGTCCAAGATCGTCTCTTCGCGCAGGGGATCGGCCATTTGCCCAACCGTTCACTTGGGTTTTTTGAAACCGGTCGTCCCCAAGGCCATGGGCGGTTTCGCTCGGCGGCGGCTGCCCGCCGCCACCTTCGTGCGCGTGATGCGGGCGGGCATGTTGTTTTCCGCCCCGGCACTCGTGACCCCGGTGGTCGGGCCAACGCGGGTGATCTGCGGATCGGCGGTCTGCCTGCCGTGGTCCATCGTTGTGGCGGCTTCGCGGACCAGATCCTGCTTCATGCCGTTCAGCCCGATCAGGGTGATCAGCCGCTGGTCCGCCGAAAAGGCCGCCGTCAGTGGCCGAAAAGGCCGCCGTCAGTGCCAGCGCCGCCGCGAGATGCGGCGCGGCGGGCGTCAGAAGCCCGACGAGCGCAATCTTCTGCCCGCGCGTTCATCTTTGGCCAGGGTGGTGCGGGACGACATGTGTTTCGGCCCGGCTCGTGCTGGCCACGGGGCAGCCGTTGGTCCTCGCTGCCGTCGATGGCCGGGTCGTCTTTGGTGTGGCTGCGTTTCGACACCCAGGCGCACCGGAAAGGTGCCCCCGGGTCATCCGCGGAACGCAGCGCAGGCTCATCGCCCCGTCACCCAGTTGCCCAGTGCCGCCAGCCGCGACGGCGGGCCCTGCCGCGCCGCCTCGCGCCGGTCGGCGGCGCGCAGCAGGGCATACATGCCGGTGACGCCCAGCCAGCGCAGCGGCTCCCTCTCCCACTGCCGGACGCGCCGGTTGACCCACGGAAGGGCTGTCAGGTCGGTCTGGAGGCCAAGCGCCAGATCGCACAGCGTCCGCCCCGCGAGGTTCGAGGTGGACACACCGACGCCGACATAGCCCCCCGCCCAGCCGATGCCGGTCGCCGGGTCCAGCCCCACCGTCGCGCACCAGTCACGCGGCACGGCCAGCGTGCCGCACCAGGCATGGTCCACCGGATGATCCGCCGCTGCGGGAAAATGCCGGTGCAGAATCGCCGTCAGCCGCGCGATCGTCACCGCATCCGGTGCGCCGTTGGTGTCGGTTCGCGAGCCATAAAGATAGGGCACGCCGCGCGCACCGACCAGAATCCTGCCCTCGCGGCTGCGCTGGCAATAGCAATAGGCATTCTGGAAATCTCCAACAATCTCATGGCCCTGCCAGCCGATCTTGTCCCAAGCGTCCTGGGGCAGCGGCGCCGTCGCGATCTGCGCCGAATTCAGCGGCAGCCATTCGCGGCGCAGGCCGGGCAAACCGGCGGTGAACCCCTCGGTGCAGCGCAGGATGATCGGGGCGCGGATCGTGCCGGCCCGCGTCTCGACCACACCCGGGGCGATGCCCACCGCCTCGGTGCCCTCGACGATCCGCACGCCAAGCGACTCGACCACCCGCGCAAGGCCCCGCACCAGCTTGGCCGGCTGGATGCGCGCGACGCCCGACACGATCATGCCGCCCACCACGCCCGGAATGGCCACCCGCGCCCGCGCCGCGGCGGCGTCGATCGCCCGCACCCGGCCGTCTTCGCCCCAATGCCGCCGATGCGCCACTTCGGCCGTCAGCCGCGCCAGTTGCGCCGGGCTGGTCGCCACCATCATCTCGTCGGTGCGCAGGATGTCGGCGTCGATGCCGGTTGCGTCGGCGACGCGGATCACCTCGTCCACCGTGCCGTTCATCGCCGCAACCATGGCCCGCACCGCCGCTTCGGAACTGCTGGCCTGATACCGCGCGTGGTTCCAGGCAAAGCCGCCGGTCAGCCAACCGCCATTGCGCCCCGACGCGCCAAAGCCCGCAAACGCGCTCTCGACCACCAGCACATCCAGATCGGGCCGCGCCTGTTTGATGTAGTAGGCCGTCCACAGCCCGGTATACCCCGCGCCGATGATGCAGACATCGGCAGTGGCATCACCCGACAGCGCAGGGCGGCGGTCCGGCAGCCCGATGTCCGCATACCAGAAGGAAACATCACCGATCCGCATCCCGACCCCCCGTTTGCAGGCAGCCTAGCCAACCGGCGGGGCGGCGTCGATAAGCTGCGCCGCAATCCAGTCGCGAAACGACTGCAGCGGGCCGCGCAGGGCCCGTTCCTTGGGCCAGACCAGATAGTAGCTGCCCAGGGCCTGCACCGCAGGGCCGCAGGCGGGCACCAGCCGGCGCTGCGCCAGATCGGTTTCGATCAGGAACACCGGCAGCAGCGCCACGCCCAGACCATGCACCGCAGCCTGCGACATTGTTGCGAACTGGTCAAACTGCATGCCGCCGGGCCGCTGGCCGGGCAGGCCCTTTGCGGCAAACCAGCGGCCCCAGTCGCCCGGCCGGTTTTGCAGTTGCAACAGCGGCTGCGCCAGCAGGTCGGCGGGGACCGAGATCTGTGCCGCGATGTCGGGGGCGCAGACCGCCATCACCCGTTCCTCCATCAGCCGCAGATAGTCGACGCCGGGCCAATCCATCCGGCCATAATGGATCGCCGCATCGAACGGCTGATCGGCAAAGTCGAACGGGGCCAGACGGGTCGACAGGTTGATGGTGACCTCGGGGTGGGCGCGGGCAAAGCCCGCCAGCCGGGGGGCCAGCCAGTGCACGCCAAAGGCCGGAAGGATGGCCAGGTTCAGGCTGCCCCCCCGCGGATTGGCCCGCAGCGTCATCGACGCCTGTGCCAGCGCCTGCAGCGTCGTGCGCACCTGTGTCGCATAGTCGAGCGCCGCCGGGGTCAGCCGCAGCCGCTGGCGGTCGCGCACAAACAGCGTGACGCCCAGTTGCGCCTCGAGCACCTGCAACTGCCGGCTGACGGCACCTTGGGTCAGCGCCAGCTCCTCGGCCGCAGCCGACGCCGTGCCCAACCTTTCGACCGCTTCAAGCGCCAGCAGAGATGGCAGCGATGGCAGATAGCGGCGCGCCCCGAACATATGAGTTTTCCTCATGACCCTGCGATCCGCTTTCGATATCGCGCGGGGCTGGTTTGTGCAATATCCTGTGGCCAGACATCAGGAGCACGCCATGCCGGATACCCCCAAACTCAAGGCCAAGGATGCCCCCGATCTGGGCCGGTTCGACTGGCAGGACCCGTTCCGGCTGGAGGATCAGCTGACCGAGGAAGAGCGGATGTTGCGCGACGCCGCCCGCGCCTATGCGCAAGACCGCCTGCAGCCCCGCGTCATCGCCGCCTACCGCGAGGAAAAGGCCGATCCGGGGATTTTCCGCGAGATGGGCGAGATGGGCCTGCTGGGCGCGACCCTGCCCGAGGAATACGGTGGGCTTGGCGCGTCCTATGTGGCCTATGGCCTGATCGCGCGCGAGGTGGAGCGTGTCGACAGCGGCTATCGCAGCATGATGTCGGTGCAGTCCAGTCTGGTGATCTATCCGATCCATGCCTATGGGTCCGAGGCGCAGCGGCGGAAATACCTGCCGAAACTGGCGTCGGGCGAATGGATCGGCTGTTTCGGCCTGACCGAACCCGATGCCGGGTCCGACCCGGCGGGGATGAAGACCGTGGCACGGAAAACCGACAGCGGCTATGTGCTGAACGGCGCCAAGATGTGGATTTCCAACGCCCCCTTTGCCGATGTGTTCGTGGTCTGGGCCAAATCCGAGGCGCATGGCGGCAAGATCCGGGGCTTTGTTCTCGACAAAGGCACCAAGGGCCTGACGGCCCCCAAGATCGGCGGCAAGCTCAGCCTGCGGGCCTCGACCACCGGCGAGATCGTGATGCACGATGTCGAGGTCGGCGAGGATGCGCTGCTGCCACATGTCGAAGGGCTGAAAGGCCCGTTCGGCTGTCTGAACCGGGCGCGCTATGGCATCTCGTGGGGGGTGCTTGGGGCGGCAGAGTTCTGCATGCACGCGGCGCGGCACTACGGGCTGGACCGCAAGCAGTTTGGCAAACCTCTGGCGCAGACGCAGTTGTATCAGGTGAAACTGGCCAACATGATGACCGAGATTTCCCTGGGCCTGCAGGCGTCGCTGCGTGTCGGCCGTCTGATGGACGAGGCCAATGCGGCGCCCGAGATGATCTCGATCGTCAAGCGCAACAACTGCGGCAAGGCGCTGGATGCCGCCCGGATGGCGCGCGACATGCATGGCGGCAACGGCATTCAGGAAGATTACCAGATCATGCGCCACATGGTGAACCTGGAAACGGTCAACACCTACGAGGGCACGCATGACGTGCATGCGCTGATCCTCGGCCGGGCGATCACCGGGTTGCAGGCGTTTTTCTGACGCCGGCTGGACAACGCTGCCAAATACGCGCCCCGCAGAAAGCGGGTTCCGGATCGCGGCGCTGGTTGACGCGCCGCGGATGCAGGTGTCGATTGCCGATCGGGGGCCGGGTATCGCGCCGGCGCAAAAGGCGTTGGGTGTCCGACATGGTCTGCCGGGTGGAAACCGGCGATGCGGGCCTTGGAACCCGCGGCGGCTGTCGGTTTGTGGAATGCTGACCGCTAGGCCCGGAGGGATTTGAACCCCCAACCAAGGCGTTATGAGCGCCCTGCTCTAACCGTTGAGCTACGGGCCCGGCAGAGCCTCTGCCTATCAGATCGGGCCCGGGCGTCAAGACGGGGCGCAGCGGGCAGGGGTGCGTTGCATGGCTCTGTCCGATGGGCTAAGGGGGCGGCGATGGCGCCAAACGGGGGACGTTGAGATGACCACAACCGGCAACGGGCTGACCTATGCGCAGACGGGGGTCGACATCGACGCGGGAAATGCCCTGGTCGAGCGGATCAAGCCGGCTGCCCGGCGGACGGCACGGCCCGGCGTGATGTCGGGGCTTGGCGGCTTTGGCGCGCTGTTCGACCTGAAGGCGGCGGGCTATGTCGACCCGGTGCTGGTGGCGGCGACCGATGGGGTTGGCACCAAGCTGCGGATCGCGATCGACACCGGCCATGTCGACACCATCGGCATCGACCTGGTGGCGATGTGCGTCAACGATCTGGTCTGCCAGGGGGCGGAGCCCCTGTTTTTCCTCGACTATTTCGCGACTGGCAAGCTGGACGTCGATCAGGCGACGCGGATCATCGAGGGCATCGCGGCGGGCTGTCTGGCCTCGGGGTGTGCGCTGATCGGCGGCGAGACGGCCGAGATGCCGGGGATGTATCATGGCGGCGACTTTGACCTTGCGGGCTTTGCCGTCGGTGCGATGGAGCGGGGGGGGGCGCTGCCCGCAGGCGTGGCCGAGGGCGATGTGCTGTTGGGGCTGTCGTCGGACGGGGTGCATTCCAACGGCTATTCCTTTGTGCGCAAGGTGGTCGAGATGTCGGGTCTGGCCTGGGACGCCGGATCGCCGTTCTCGGAAGGCGCGCTTGGCGCGGCTTTGCTGACGCCGACGCGGCTTTATGTGAAGCCGGCGCTGGCGGCGGTGCGGGCGGGCGGGGTGCATGGGCTGGCCCATATCACCGGCGGCGGGCTGACCGAAAACCCGCCGCGCGTGCTGCCCGAAGGTCTGGCCTGCGCCGTCGACCTTGGGGCGTGGGACCTGCCTTTGGTGTTCCGCTGGCTGGCGACGGTGGCGGGGATGGGCGAGGCGGACCTGCTCAAGACCTTCAACTGCGGCATCGGGATGATGCTGGTGGTGGCGGCGGACCGGGCGGACGCGCTGAGTGCGCTGCTGGCCGATCAGGGCGAGCGCGTGGTGCGTCTGGGCCGGGTGGTGGCGGGCGAAGGCGTGATCTATTCGGGCCGCCTGCTGTGAAGCGTGTCGCCATCCTGATTTCAGGGGGTGGCTCGAACATGGTGAAGCTGGTCGAGGACATGCAGGGCGATCATCCGGCCCGCCCGGTGCTGGTGCTGGCCAACGATCCCGACGCCAGGGGGCTGCGGCTGGCGGCGGCGGCCGGGGTGCCGGTGGCGGCGGTGGACCATCGGCTCTTTGGCCGCGACCGCGCGGCGTTCGAGGCGGCGCTTTTGGAGCCGCTGCTGGCGGCGGCACCCGACGTTGTCTGCCTCGCGGGGTTCATGCGGGTGCTGACCCCCGGCTTTGTCGCGCGGTTTCAGGGCCGGATGCTGAACATCCATCCGTCGCTGCTGCCGGCCTATCCGGGGCTGCACACCCATGCCCGCGCGCTGGCGGCGGGTGACCGGCAGGCGGGGTGTTCGGTGCACGAGGTGACGGCGGATCTGGACGCGGGGCCACTGCTCGGGCAGGCGCGGGTGCCGGTGCTGGCGGACGACACCGAGGCCACGCTGGCCGAGCGGGTGCTGCGGGCCGAGCACCAGTTGTATCGGGCCGTGCTGCGCCGCTTTGTGGCCGGGGACCGCAGCCCGATGATGTTTTAGCGGCGCGCCGTCCGACGGGGCATCGAGCCCCGTCGGACGGCGGTGTCGGCCCTTTGGGGGCCGCCAACGGCCCAGATCCGGGGGCCTGGCCGGGGGAGGGGCGGGAGCCTCCGGCGGGGATATTTGGGTCAGAGCGAATGGGGGGGGGTCGGTCTTTTACGGGGCTTTTCAATTGGTGGGGAGGTCCCTATAGCGGAAGGGCGGGATGACCCCGTGGTCCAGCCTGAAAGACGCCCATGCGCACGATTACCACGACCGACGAGCTTGCCGCGTTCTGCGATGCGGCCAAGTCCGAAGCCTATGTCACCATCGACACCGAATTTCTGCGCGAGCGGACCTATTGGTCGAAGCTGTGCCTGATCCAGATGGCGCTGCCGGGGAAAGACGGTGCGGCGGTGCTGGTGGACCCGATCGAAGGGCACGCCATGTCGATGGAACCGCTTTACGATCTGTTCCGCCACAAGGCCACGGTGAAGGTGTTTCACGCCGCCCGGCAGGATCTGGAGATCTTTTTCGTCGAGGGCCAGGTGTTTCCCGAACCGCTGTTCGACACCCAGGTGGCGGCGATGGTCTGCGGGTTTGGCGAGCAGGTGGGATACGAGACGCTGGTCAAGAAGATCGCCAAGGAGAATCTCGACAAGACATCGCGGTTCACCGACTGGTCGCGCCGGCCGCTGACCGAGGCGCAGAAGGATTATGCGCTGGCCGATGTCACTCATCTGAGGGTGATCTACGAATTTCTTGCGGCTCAGATCGTCAAGACCGACCGGCAGGCCTGGGTCGAGGAAGAGCTGCAGGTGCTGACCAACCCCGAGACCTATACGACCCGCCCCGACGAGGCTTGGCTGCGGGTCAAGACCCGGACCACCTCGGGGCGGTTTCTGGCGCTGGTCAAGGAACTGGCGCGGTTTCGCGAGGAATACTCGCAACGGTTGAACGTGCCGCGCAGCCGGGTGATGAAGGACGATGCGCTGCTGGAGCTGGCGTCGACCCGGCCCGCCAGTTACGAGGACCTTGGCCGCTCGCGCCTGTTGCAGCGCGAGGGCCGCAAGTCCGAGATTGCCGACGGAATTCTGGCGGCGATCAAGGCCGGGAACGAGATGCGCCCCGAAGACATGCCAAAACCCGACCTCAGCCGCGAGCAGTTGCAGGTCAATCCGGCGTTGGCCGATCTGTTGCGCGTGCTGCTGAAGGCGAAATCCGAAAGTCTGGGGGTGGCGGCCAAGCTGATTGCCTCGGCCTCGGACCTTGATGCGATTGCGGCAGGCCTGCGCGATGTCGAGACGCTGCGGGGCTGGCGGGCCGAGGCCTTTGGCGACGATGCGCTGCGGCTGTGCCGGGGCGAGATCGCGCTGACGGCGAAGGGCAACGACGTGCGGGTCGTGCGGTTGTGAAACTGGTGCTGATGGGGGTTGCCGGGTGCGGCAAATCCTCGGTCGGGGCGGCGCTGTCGCCGGTTGTGGGGCTGCGCTATCTGGACGGCGACGATCTGCATTCGGCGTCCAGCATCGCCAAGATGGCGCGGGGAGAGCCGCTGACCGATGCCGACCGCGCGCCCTGGCTGACCGAGGTGGGGGGGCGGCTGCGGGCTGCAGACCTGATCATCGGCTGTTCGGCGTTGCGGCGGCGCTACCGCGATCTGATCCGGACGGCGGCCGGGGCGGCGGTGGGGTTCATCCATCTGGCCGGCAGTCGCGGGATGATCGAGGCGCGGATAGGGGCGCGGCAGGGGCATTTCATGCCGCCGAGCCTGATCGACAGTCAGTTCGCCGCACTCGAGCCGCCGGAGCCCGACGAATGGGCGGTGCGCATCGACATTGATCAGCCGCTGACGGCGATCGTTGCGCAGATCAGCGCCGCGATGCGCGGGCGTTTTGTGCGCCCTGCACGATGATCTGGGTGATGCCCTGCAGCTTGATGTCCGACAGCGACGTGGCCACCGTGACTTCGCGCGAGACCTGGGTGCCGACGCGCCGGTCGATAATCGGCGGGAACACCCGGAATTCATAGACCAGCACGCCGTTTTCATCGACCGCCAGCGGTTCCAGCTCGGCCTCCCAGTAGCCTTGGGTCGGCGGCAGGCCGGTGGCGCGGATGATCGCCCCGCCCGGATAGGGCTCCACCACCAGGGTCAGCACCTGATCGACCAGCGGGCGCGGATCGGCCGCGGCCTCGACCAGCACGACCTGGGCAGGCTCGGACCGGCCGAACCAGTTGCGCGGGTTCAACCGGCTGTCGCGGATCGCCCCGCAGGCGGTCAGCAGCATCACGGCGGTCAGGGCGGCAAGCAGCGGCAGTCTCATTCGGGCATCCCCATGCGTCTGGTCTTTGGGTAGCCTACAGCGCGGGCTTTGAAAAGGCCCGCGGCACTGGACTGTTGCGCCATGGCGAATTACCTGAGCAGGAAAGGAGACCCCCCCATGGCCACGCCCGCCTTCGAACAGCTTGCCGAGACCTTTGCCTTTCTGGACGACTGGGAGGAGCGGTATCGCCATGTCATCGAGCTTGGCCGCGCAATGCCGCCGCTGGACGACACGTTCAAGGTGCCGGCGCTGAAGGTGGATGGCTGTGCGAGCCAGGTCTGGCTGCGGCCGGTGGTGGCGGCGGGCCGGTTCGATTTTCAGGGCGAAAGCGATGCGATGATCGTGCGGGGGCTGATCGCGGTGCTGCACGCGCTTTATGCCGGGGTGCCGGTGGCTGCGGTGGAGCAGGTCGACGCGCAGGCGGAATTGGGGCGTCTGGGGCTGAACGACCATCTGTCGGCCCAACGGTCAAACGGGCTGCGGGCGATGGTGGCGCGCATCCGCGAGGTGGCGGCGGCGGGTTAGTCAGGCGGGGGTGACCGTAACCGACGGGTAAAAGGCCAGGTGCCCGGCAATTGCCTCGAGCCCCGGTTTCGGGGTCTCATAGCTCCACACCGCGTTGTCGAGGCGGCCGGTTTCGGTCACCAGGGTGAAATAGCTGGCGGTGCCCTTCCACGGGCAGCCGGTCTCGCGCTGCGTGCGGTCGAGAAAGCGCGGCTCCACCGCGCTGCGCGGCACATAGATCACCGGCCTGCCGCCGCCTTCGACCAGCAGGATTGCCTGATCGGTTTCACCGATCACCGTGTCGCCCGCCCGGATGACATGGCGGCGCGGGGCGGGGGTCAGTTGAATGTGGTCGGCCATCGGATGCTCCTCTTTCCCCTCAAGATGGGGTGCGTTTCGACTAAAGATGGGGCGCGGGGCGCGGCGGTCAAGCGGGCGTCACAGCGGCGCACAGGCCGGCTCTCGGGTCGGTCACTGGTCTTAAGGACCGCAACCAAGCGGGCGTCACAGGGGCGCACAGGCCGACTGGCACCAGAGCAGTGCCGACGCCGACAACCGGTCGCCCAGTTTCGCCAGCACCTCGGCGTGATAGGCGTCCAGCCAGGCATGCTCGCCGGGTGACAGCAAAGCCTCCAGGATCAGGCGGCGGTCAAGCGGCACGTAGGTCAACGTCTCGAAGCACAACTGCTGTCGGTCGTCGCCTTCGGGCAGGGCGGGGGCAGGGGTGACCACGATCAGGTTTTCCAACCTTATGCCGAAGGCCCCTTCGCGGTAATAGCCGGGCTCGTTGGACAGGATCATTCCCGGCTCCAGCGGCACCTCTGACAACCGGCTCAGGCGCTGCGGACCCTCGTGCACCGACAGGAACGCGCCCACGCCGTGCCCCGTGCCGTGGTCGAAATCCTGCCCCGCCATCCACAGCGCCACCCGTGCCAGCGGGTCAAGATCGCGCCCCGCCAGCCCGCGCGGCCACCGCACGCGGCTGATGGCGATCATGCCCTGCAGCACGCGGGTGTAGCAGGCCCGCGCCAGATTGCCCGGATCGCCACGTGCCACGGTGCGGGTGATGTCGGTCGTGCCGTCGACATACTGCGCGCCGCTGTCCACCAGCAGCAGTTCATTGTCGCCCACCGGCCGGTTGCTGTCATCGGTGACCCGGTAATGCATGATCGCGCCGTTCGGCCCGGAGCCGCAGATCGTGTCGAAGCTGATGTCATGCAGCGCGTTGGTGGCGCGGCGGAACCCTTCAAGGCTGCGGACCACGTCGATCTCGGTCAGGGTCGGTGCGGAATCGAGCCAGCACAGGAACTCCACCATCGCGGCACCGTCGCGCAGATGGGCGTCGCGCATGCCCTGAATTTCGGCGGCGGTCTTGCGGGCCTTGGGCAGGCGGCAGGGATCATCGCCCCACTGGCAGGTGATGCCCGCCGCGTCGAGGATGTGGCGGATGGCCAGCGGCGCTGTGGTCCGGTCCAGACGGACGGGTTTCGGCAGACCGCGCAGGGCGGCCTCGAACCGGTCGGGCGGCAGCAGCGTGACATCCGGCCCCAGATGCGCCAGCACCGCGTCGCCGAACTTGGCCGGATCGGCGAACAGCGTCACACGCGCATCGTCGTGCAGGATGGCAAAGCCGTGCAGCACCGGGTTGCGCGGCACATCGGCGCCGCGGATGTTCAGCAGCCAGCACAGCGAGTCGGGCAGTGTGATGACGGCCGCGGTTTGTCCGGCCGCGCGCAGGGTCTCGGCCAGGGTCTGACGCTTGGTCAGGCTTTGGTCGCCGGCCAGCGTGTCGGGGTGGACAAAGGCCATACCCTGCGGAGGTGATGGTTGATCCGGCCAGATCGAATCGATAAAATTCATTGTCGGGCAGAATGTTACGCCGCTATCTTCAAGCAAAGTCTCAAGTTTCGCAATCTCGTCTGCCGTGTGAAGCCAGGGGTCGAACCCGATCTGCCCCGCCGACAGATGCGATCCGATCCAGGTCGCGGCCTGCACTTCGGGCCAGGGCACGGGGGTGAAGGCTGCAAGGTCGACCTGCGATCTGACCTGCACCCGGTAGCGCCCGTCGATGAACACGCCGGCGATGTCGGGCAGCACGATGCAGAACCCCGCCGACCCGGTGAACCCGGTCAGCCACTGCAACCGCTCGTCGCGCAGGGCCACATATTCGCCCTGATGCACATCGGCGCGCGGGATCATGAACCCGGCCAGCCCGGCCTTGGCCAGCGCCGTTCGCAGGGCCGCCAGACGCGCCGGGCCAAGCGTCGGGTCGCCTTTTTGCTCAAAGCCTTGGAACATCAGCCGGCCTTTCGCAATCCCGCCCGCGCCCGCTTTTTCGCGTCGACCTCGAACAGCCCGGCGAGTTGTTCGGTCATCGCCCCGGCAAGCTGTTCGACATCGGTGATCGTCACCGCCCGCTGGTAATACCGCGTCACGTCATGGCCGATGCCAATGGCAATCAGCTCCACCGCCCGCCGCCGTTCGACCATCGCAATTACGTCGCGCAGGTGTTTTTCCAGGAAATTCGCGGGGTTGACAGACAGAGTTGAATCGTCGACCGGCGCACCGTCCGAGATCACCATCAGAATCCGCCGCGTCTCGGGCCGCGCGATCATCCGGCGGTGCGCCCATTCCAGCGCCTCGCCGTCGATGTTTTCCTTCAGGAGACCCTCTTTCATCATCAGACCCAGATTGGCCCGCACCCGCCGCCACGGCACATCGGCACCCTTGTAGATGATGTGGCGCAGGTCGTTCAGCCGCCCCGGTTGCTGCGGCCGCCCCGCCGCCAGCCAACGCTCGCGGCTTTGGCCGCCCTTCCACGCGCGGGTGGTAAAGCCAAGGATCTCGACCTTGACCGAACAGCGTTCCAGCGTCCGCGCCAGCACATCGGCGCAGATCGCGGCGATGGAAATCGGGCGGCCGCGCATCGAGCCGGAATTGTCCAGCAGTAGCGTCACGCAGGTATCGCGAAACTCGGTGTCCTTCTCGCGTTTGAAGGACAGCGGCGTTGTCGGGTTGGCCACCACGCGCGCCAGACGGCCCGCGTCGAGCGTGCCTTCTTCCAGATCAAACTCCCAACTGCGGTTCTGCTGCGCCTGAAGGCGGCGTTGCAGCTTGTTGGCCAGACGGCCGACGGCGCCCTTCAGCGGGTCAAGCTGCTGATCCAGATAGGCGCGCAGCCGTTCCAGCTCTGCCGGTTCCGCCAGATCCTCGGCCTTGATTTCTTCATCAAAATCCGTGGTATAGACGGTGTAGTTCGGGTCGGCGTCGGAATAGGGCGCAGGGGGCGGCGGATCGAGCGGGGCCTCGCCTTCGGGCATTTCCGCCGCGTCGCCCTGCTCCATGTCAGCGCTGTCGTCCATCGAGACCTGCGCCTGCGATTGGTCCTGCTGATCGTCTTGCGACTGTTCGGGGGCGGCTTCGGTGTCTTCGCTGTCCTGCTCTTCGTCGCCTGCCGAGTCGGGCTGATCGGGGTCCTGTTCAGCGTCGCCTTCGGCATCCTCGTCGTCGGTCTGGTCGGGGTCGTCGCCCAGCTGGTCGCCGTAGCCCAGATCGGCGATCACCCGCCGCGTCAGCCGGGCAAAACCCGCCTGATCGGCAAGCATGTCGCCGATGCCGTCGAGCGTGCCCGAGGCCTGCTCCTCGATGAATCCGCGCCACAGGTCCATGACGTTGGCCGCACCCTTGGGCATCGCCCGCCCGGTCGCCAGATGCCGCACAAGATAGCCCGCCGCCACGGCGAGCGGCGCATCGGCGGAATTGGTGATCTGGGAATATCCCTTGCGATCCGCATCATGCGCGATCTTGGCGTCGATGTTGCCGGCGGTGCCCGGCATCGCCCGCACCCCCACCGCCTCGCAGCGGGCGGTTTCCATCGCGTCATAAATGTCGCGCGCCAAGGGGCCGGTGGGGGCATAACGCGCCGCGGTCGCCTCGTCATGGAACTTGCGGCGCAGCGCAAAGGCATCGGCCGTGCCGCGGGCCAGAAGCACCTCGTCGCGGGTCATCCGGCGGCTGACCTGCGGCAGGCGCATGCCCTCCCTGGTCATTCCGGCGGGGTCGACCGAATAGCTGACGACCATCTCCGGATCGTTGGCCATGGTCTTGGTGGCCTCGGCCAACGCTTTCTTGAACGGATCGGCGGGATTGTCTGTCTTTTGCATGGCCCAAGGTAAATCATTCCGGCCGGGCAGGGGCAAGAGTGTCTTGGCCTGCCGGGTGGTCATTGCAGAAATGCACAGAGCCTGTCCCAAACTGCGTCATTGAATCGCGGGCGGACATGGCCACATTGGCGGCATGGAATTGCCCCAACCAACGGATACCGCCATGACCACGAAACCGAAAATCGCCCTGATCATCGGGTCGACCCGCAAGACCCGCTTTGCCGACATACCCGCCGCCTGGATGCTGAAACAAGCGCAGGCCCGCGACGACCTGGACGTCGAGCTGGTCGACCTGCGCGACTTCGACCTGCCGCTGTTCGACGAACCGGCCTCGAACCTGTGGATGCCCTCGTCCGACCCGCGCGCCGTAGCCTGGCAGAACAAGCTGGCCGGGTTCGACGGCTTCATCTTTGTCGTGGCCGAATACAACCGCTCGGTCACCGGCAGCCTGAAGAACGCGCTGGATCAGGCCTACAAGGAATGGGTCCGCAAGCCCTTTACAGCCATCGCTTACGGCTCGGTCGGCGGCACCCGCGCGATGGAGCATCTGCGCCTGATCGGGATCGAGTTGCAGATGGTCCCGACCCGCAATGCCGTGCATCTGGGCATGGGCGATTTCTTCAAGGTGCATCCGGGCATGGGCGGTTCAGGCAACATGGCGGACGTCGAGGCCAATCTGCTGCCCGCCGCAAAGGCCTCGCTCGACGATCTGGTGTGGTGGGCGAAGGCGACGATGGCGGCGAAGGCCTGAGTTTCCATGGAGGTGCGTATCTGGTGCGCACCCCAAGTCAGACAGGCAGACAGGTGCCAAACAGGTGCAACCTTTGCCCCAAAAATGTGCGCCGCCCGTATTGAACGAAGATGAAAGGTTTGGTTTTCTTAGTCGACCGTCACAGGTGGCGGAGAAAGAAGGACGCGGTGGAGTTGGTCGAATGGCTTCTCGCGTCCCGATACTCAAAACCCAGTTTCCGCTGAAACTGTAGCTCGGCTCCGGGCGCCAGGCATGCCGAAGAGTGTTGGCATTTAGCCGAGTTCGACAGCACTGGTGAAAGCATCAGGGGGCGCACATGCCCGCCCTGTCACTTCATCGCCATGCTTGCCGCACTCTCCGGCAGTTCTTCGGCAAAACACCGCTGGTAGAATTCGGCCACCGTGCTCCGCTCCAGTTCGTCGCATTTGTTCAGGAAGGTCAGGCGAAACGCATAGCCGACGTTGCGGAAAATCTCGGCGTTCTGCGCCCAGTTCAGCACCGTCCGGGGCGACATCACCGTGGACAGATCGCCGTTCATGAAGGCGGTCCGG